>Ga0272442_10001387_pt1 | contig 36941 bp, 27 predicted proteins | sample SSMForm2O_FD_200262 | JGI IMG/M metagenome (GOLD analysis project Ga0272442, IMG submission 200262) | Marine sediment archaeal communities from Little Sippewissett salt marsh, Falmouth, MA, United States - SSM-Form-2O | ecosystem: Environmental > Aquatic > Marine > Wetlands > Sediment ... | reverse complement strand
CCAAACAACAACAGAGAGCTTAAGAGCCGATAACTCGCGGCCCCCCTAGGGGGGCCCCAGGTATGAGACCTAGACTAGATGGAAGACTACCAAAATAAAATGTGCGAAAGATTCTTGACACTACCATATATTTTTTTGTTACTTAAAACAAAAAACAACACAAGCCCTACACGCTTACATCAATTTCTGATTTTGAGATTTGCATCTCATACACCTAACCTAGTTTTTGAATAAACAAACATTAAATACTTTTTTATATTAGACATACACACAACTGCCCCCTGCCCCCTCAAGGGTGACAACGTTGTCACCCCGCCCGGATTACCAAAGATAGCTATTTTTCTTGAAATTTTCGCATTATTTACCCATCTCGCTCATCCATATTGCCCCCTGTCCTGAATACAAAAAGATAATCTATTTTTACTGTAACCATTCTTCTCTTTTTAAGGCTCCATATATGTCGTACATCTTGAAAACCAATATATGGGATTCTGTATCAGACAAATCGTTCTTAGTTTTACTATAAGTAAATTATCCATTGACATATTTCTGATCATGGACCAGGCCATTTCTGTGATTTTGTTTGTGTAAAGTGTCATGTTCCTTATAAAAAAGGTTTTAACAGTGGTAACAAATGGTAAAAAATGGGCAGTATTGGGGTGAACTTATGCACCATAATGTCTCAACACTGGACTATGGTATCGAATTGATCGTCGGGGCCTTCGACCGCAAATCAAAACAAATTGGAAGGATATTAATCCCCCCACTAAAAGGGCTTATAGGCATTGCGAATAGATGATCGAGAAGGAACTAAAACTGCTCATCAGCAACCGGGTCGATTTCGTCAGTATAACAATCCACAATAACTCGAAATATCCTATCGCCAGTAACTTTCTTAATGCCGGGTTCCACGTCATATGCGAAAAACCCATGACTTTCAACTCCAAAAAAGCCAGAGACCTGGTAAAACTTGCGATTAAGAATCGCAGGGTCTTTGGTCCGATGCACAACTAAACCAGATATTCCGGCGGTCTTAACCTTACAAGCGATATGGTGTACATCAAGGCAATATTGGTAAGGTTCGCAAAATAGTCATGCAAACCCCCCAGGGTTAGTTAGCTAAATCAATCGAACGCTTCGCCAAATGCAGGCTTCCTGGCAGAGCGAATCCAAGCAAAACGGCGGTGCTGGCAGTATGGGTGACATCGGTACCCACGCGGAAAACCTGGCCGAATACATAATGGGTCTGAAAAAGCCCCATATATGCGCAGACTAAAGCACTTTCGTAAAGAGCATCATGGACAACGACAGTGACTGTCTGATCCGTTTTAACAATGGCGCACATGGCGTATTACATGCCAGCCAGATCGCCGTCGGTGAAGAAAATAATCTGGCTATCTGGATTTGAAAGAGGAGTAGAATGGCACCGAAGCACTCGAATTATTTATATGTCAAATGACCTGCCGATACCGGGGATGTCTGGCTCGTAATAATTCGCCTGTCAATTATATGGGTACCTGGATGTGATAATTACGTGAGAAAAATTTTTCAAAAATGTTGCATTATTTAACGTAATCATTTTAAAGACAGACAATTAGATAACAGGAGGACCGATATTATGAGCGGGGAAATAAGCCGTATCGGCAGCAGTTGTGCTAGAGACAAATCAGCTCATTGACCGGTTAATAGTGTTACAGTTCTGGACATTTTGAAATCCTGTTTTTACCCCTTTCTTTACAAACACTCCCGCTGGTACCACCAGACGATTCAAAGCTTCCACTGTGCGCGGGTTAGCATCGAATATATCGATCAGGCGGTTATGTGTTCGTATTTCAAACTGCTCCCGCGACTTCTTATCGATATGCGGCGACCGCAGCACCGTATCAACAACCAGAAAATAAACATAAACCGGATTCAAAACTAGGCGTAAAAACCCCAGAAAAACAAATCTATAAAATAAATTAAGCAAACCGTACAATCATATTGACAGGCATGACAACTAGGGGTATAATTCATGTGTTATGGCGGTTTGTAAATAGCCCTGAATGTGGACAGCCCAAAAAGCCGAATGTGGCTATAGGTTATTGAAATGATTAAAGACGAATACCGCGAAATCAATCTCAAAGATCTGCATAAAGACGACGATTACAAATATCGCCAGGAAATAAATGTTTCAGATTTAGAAGTAAGCCTAAAAAAAGACGGCCAGCTTGTCCCCATCGTGGTAAGACCCTTTAAGGATAAATATCAACTTATCTCAGGATTTCGAAGGACCCAGGCGCTTTCGAATATTGGGCAAAAGACGGTTCAGGCAAAAGTCCTATATGGGCTTTCAGATTCGGATGCTCAGAGAATTTCCCTGATAGAAAATCTAGAACGCGATTCATTAACGGCCTGGGATCAAGTGGCTACAGCCGCGAAATTCAGGGAACAAGGAATGAAAAACCAGGAAATCGCTGATGCTTTTAACGTGGCCGTGAGAACTATTCAAAGATATCTGGTTGTCGCAAAAGCTCCGATTGATTTTCGCAAAGCCCTTCAGATAGACGACATCACCATTCAACAGGCGTATGAAGCCATCTCAAAAGGTGTGCCGTTATCCGAACTACTCGGTCCCGGAAGGTCTGTCCGTTATCTCAGAAGGTTAACCAAAGGATCTGGTAAGATAACTAAGGACCAAATAAGAATCAAACACAAAAGGGATGGAGAAATCTTAATAAATATATGTTTTAGACCAAAAGGGAAAAGCCTTGAATCACTCTTTCAGGAGGTGCTAAAAAAGCTAGAAAAATAATATACTATGCTTTGGCCAAAACACTTTTTCTGTCGAAAATCTGCAATTTAGTTTTAGCGCATCTTCACATGATCAGTAGATACTAACCCGGAGATAATCATGAAAAAGAAAAAGCTGGTATTTATGTTATCGGAGGCAATCAATGACCGCGATATCATCAGCGTATTGCAGGCATTAAAAGGGCTCGTGAATCATCTCGATAGGCTTCCTGCAGAGCATTTAGGAAATTTAGGTTGTTTATCAATAGATGAGTTATGGGTGCAGCTAAAAGCAAGAGTTTGGGACCATAATTTCAAAGTTGCCTTACAATTTGCGGAAACCATTAGATATCGACAACGAGGCGCACAAAATTAACCGTGCTGATTTTTTATGGGTAAAAGAGAATCAGGGGGTATCTCATAGAAACCATTTTATAACCTTAAATAATGTACAGGTGAAAATTGCGTCATATAACTACTGATGGTAAAGGGCCATTGAAAGGTGACCTGTACCCAATTTCTGGTCCAAACTTTATGCGAATTTTACACTCGGTGATATTGATATGGTGGATGCCCCAAAGAGTAAACGGGAAATTTGCATCTTCTCAGAACGGTTGTCGCGAGATGGCAACATTGTCTCGATCCATCCTAATTTATATAAAAGCGAATAAATTGTGCGAAAAATGTGCTGAAACTATTCACAAAAACCTGTTCGCAAGCTACAAGTGGTCACAAAAAATCCCTCTTTTTTCTATCGGCAACGCCCTTTTTATGAAAATACACAAAGCATAATTAGACTTTCAAGACCGTCGCCTTAAACCACTCGGCCACTCCTCCAAGTCTTTATTGACAATAGCTTACATCAATTTCTATTTTTATCAACCCTTAACTGCGTTGTAAAATGCGCTATACATGATTTTCTACCCTATTGAAGGCAGGGAATCAACCTCCTCTCTTTGCCAACGAGTAAACGTCCCGAGGTAGAATTTCTGATTCAACTGAGAGGTTAAAGGTCTTATAACCCGCAGGGCTGCTACCAAAGGAAGCTCAGCAATCATGTTTGCCAGATTGCGTTTTAAATATATTATTTCAAAGAGTTTATGTAAAACGAATTCTTGTACGCTAAAGCGAAGAATAAACAATTGAAAACCAAATGCAAAGACTAATTTTTATACCTCAATAACCTTTTCATAATTTACTAATTTTTACTCAATCAAGAGTTTAGGCTTTTCCAAAAGGTCCTTTACAAGGCTTAAAAACTGGGCGGCGTCAGTTCCATTGGCGACCTTATGATCTATCGATAAGGTCATATCCATTAATTTTCTAACTAAAATACTTCCCTCAACCGGTACGCAGGTATCAGTAATTCGTCCTATACCCAGAATGGTAGTCTGGCCGGGAACAACTATGGGAATAAAAGAATTAATCCCGAAACCGCCCAGATTGCTAATCGTAATCGAGCCTCCCAGAAGATCTTCAAGGCTAAGCTTGTTAGATTTGGCTCGGGCAATCATTGCGTGACAGTAAACGGCTATTTCCTTAAGTTTTTTATTGATAGCATCTTTTACCACCGGAGCAACAAGTCCTTCGTCGGTTGATATGGCAAGACCAATATCAATCTGATCGGCCAGCTGGATGGAACCATCGATATATTGACCTGTCATAATCGGAAACTGTTTAAATCCTATAGATACTGCACGGATGAGAAAATCATTAAAGGAAATTTTCACGTCTGATGTTTTATTTAATTCGGTGCGACGCTGAACCAATTCAGTTACATCCGCCTGAATGTTGAGATAAAAACACGGTATGTCTCTTTTGGATTGCAACATTTTTTCTGCAACAATTTTCTGTAAGCGATTTACAGAAAACTTTTGGCCTAAACTATACGTTGGTTCTGAAATGCTCTGTACTTGTGTGGTTTGAGAAGCTTGTCGAACATCAGCTGCGGTGATCCTGGGCGCCCCCGGCGCTAAACTTACTGAAGCAATATCAATTCCAAGCTCTCGGGCTGTTTTTTTAGCACGCGGCGAGGCAAAAATCCGATCAGATTCTGAGGAAATACTGCTTAGAGTATTTTCGTCATCTATTGCAGATTCTTTTGATAAATCGGCGTCTGGTTGAACTGCTTTGGGCGCTCCGGAACCTTGAGAAATTAAAGAATCCAATACACTCTGATCGATTACTTCGTCCATCTCCCCCAGTATCACAACCGGGGCATTAACCGGGATTACCTGTCCCTCTGCGACCAAAATCTTTTTAACATGCCCTTCTTCCGATGATTCCATCTCAAGGGTGGCCTTATCAGTTTCAACTTCAATAATCACATCACCCTTTTTAACCTCATCGCCTTGATGGATCAGGATTTTAACAATCGTCCCCTCTTCCATAGTTTGTCCCAGTTGAGATAACCGTACTTCTTTTGCCATTCTATACTCCAATGATTTATACTTACAATATCAATTCTTCGTGAATTAAAAGTTGACTCAGGGCTTTGACACTTTCAACTTCGACTAAATTGCCGAATTTGAGCCATCCGGTTATATTCATAGCAAAAAACCGAGTTAGACATTCACGCCGTTAACCACATTGGATAGTTTTGCGCCTTTCAGTCGGGCCACAACGGTATTTGCCGCGCTGGTGCGGAGATTTCTTACGGCGCTGGCACTGGCAGAGGCAATATGAGCATTGATAATAACATTGCCCATCTTGAGTAGCGGATTGTCCATATTAATCGGTTCAGGGTCAGTTACGTCAAGGGCGGCTGCGCCAATCCGGCCACTCTGGAGAGCAGTGATTAAATCATCGCCCTTAATCAAGTCGCCACGGCTGGCATTAACCAAAATAGCCCCCTTTTTCATTTTACTTATTGAATGTTTATTAATTATATACCTGGTCTTGTCGTTACTGGGGCAGTGTAAAGAAATAATATCACTTTGGGTAATAATCTCATCGAGTGAAGCCGGCACACAGCCATCTTTTACGATCACGGCAGGTGCGATCGCTGGATCAAAGGCAAGAATTTTGCACTTGAAAGGCTTGAGTCTAAGGGCTACCTGGCGGGCAATTTTACCATAGGCAACTAATCCAACGGTCATTTCACGAAGAACGTACATTCCATCCAATGGAATCGGCAAGGTCCAATTTTTGTCCCGGCGAATAATATCCCAACAAGGAACTATCTTGCGAGTCAATGCAAGTATCATTGACAAGGTATGATCCGCCACTTCGTCGGTACAAAAATCCGGGACATTACAAACAGGTATGCTCTTGTCAGCGGCAGCTTGTAAGTCAACATTATCAACACCGATTCCATAACGAACGATAATCTTACTTTTTTGCATGGAAGAGATCACCTTGGCATTTATTGGCGCAAATTGGGTAATGACATAATCTGCATCTTTGACAAGTTCTATCAGCTTATCTTCACCTTCATATTTTTTTTGGCCAACAACTTCAAGCCCTTCCGCCTCCAGAACAGATTTCTCTATTTGAAGATCATTAAATGCATAATCAGTAATGACAACTTTAGACATTATGTTTCCCTTAAAATATTAATATTAAAATGTTTGATTCTCAGATTTTATGTCGTCGTCTTTCATGGGGATTTTTCCAAGCCAATGCCACTGCTTCAGCAACACTTCGGTGAACTTTTCTATCAAGCATGTCCGGCAAAAGCGTCTCTTAGTGGGCGAGCAGGGCCAGTGTTCGTGCTGCTGCCAATTGCATTTCCATAGTAATGTCTGTAGCCCTGACATCTAAGGCGCCTCTAAAAAGCCCCGGGTAAGCAAGAGCATTATTGATCGTCCTGCCGTCCGCGGCAACAGCGGCACCTGCTTCTAACGCATCATCAACCGTAATTTCACCAACCGGATTGCTAAGCGGGAAAACCAAGGGATCATTTTGCATCGCTTTTATCATTTCTTTGGATACCATATTAGGCTGAGCAACTCCGATGAAAATATCTCGACCTCTAAACCCTTCCAGCAAGTCACCTTTTATATTCGCATGGTTACTTATTTCCGCCAGCTTTTGCTTGTAAGGATTCATTTTTTCCGTTCGGCCTTGATAAATCGGCCCGGCGGAATCATAAACAACAACATCTTTGATACCAAACCCCAAAAGAATCATGGTAATCGCATAACCAGCCGCCCCGGCACCTAGAATAATCGCGGTACAATCCTGGGGATTCCGGTTCGTTATTTTTAAGGCATTAATTAATGCGGCTAAGGTCACGGTAGCGGTGCCATGCTGGTCGTCATGAAAAACAGGAATATCGAGTCTGTCCCTCAGCTTTTCCTCTATCTCGAAGCAGGCCGGAGCTGAAATATCTTCCAGTTGAATAGCACCAAAGCCAGAAGCAATTTTGCAGACGGTTTCGACAATTTCATTCGTATCTTTTGAATCAATCAGCACCGGAACCGCACTGACATTGGCAAACTCGGCAAATATAGCCGCTTTGCCTTCCATCACAGGCAAAGAAGGGAGTACCCCAATACCGCCTAATCCCAGAACCGCTGTACCATTGGTAACAATAGCGACCCTGTCGCAGATACCGGTCAGTTCCCAGGCAATATCAGGATCATCGGTTATTTTATTGCAGACGGAAGCCACACCCGGGGTATAAAGCATTCTCAAATCAGTAAGACTCTGAATTGGAACTCTGCTTTTGATTTCTATAGCACCACGCCGATGAATTTCCAAAACATCATCTTTGACACTGAGTATTTCTATTCCTTCGATTTGGTTGACTTTTTCGAATATTTCTTTTAGATGTTCTTTATTTGAACAATAAACCTGAATGTCTCTTATTTTACTGTGGCTATCGGTACCGATTGTACCAATGTCACCCAGATGCGTCTGTGTTTGTCCAATCGCAGTAATGAGTTTACTCAGCATTCCCGGCACATCATGTACTTTGCAGCGCAGAGTAAAAATTTCAGAAGCATGGTAGCGCTCTTGCCAACTGGTTTTATTCATTTCCATTGTGATCATTATTCTAATCTATACTAGCTATCTTTTGGCTTCATTAAATAAAGCAGGGCTGTATTGCAGCAACCTGGTTTCCCGAAGGAGGGGAAAGTATGATACAATTATCTAAGTTCTATACTAACTTTACGTTATTTGTTGTTCTTGACATCCGTATTTCATTATATTCTTTTATCATTGTCCCAAGCTCTTGCGGAGTCAATGTCGCGCCCTGTTGGTTGGCTTGGTGCAAAAATGGTTTCGGCAAAGTATCTGTAGAGCCGTCCAGTCCCTCCCGCGCATTATAAGCCCTGCTAAGCTGGGTGATATTGTTGGCCAATACCTGAAGCTGATCTTTAGTCAGGTCAAGACCGGTGGTAGCCTTAATAATGTCCAACAGCTCATCCCACATAATCAGATCCCTAAAGAAACGACAGAGAATCAACGAATCGAAAATTGCACAGCGGTCTTCGTAATCGATCATCAACTCTGCCTTGCCTTCGATCTGATTTTTATCCATCTGTCCGGAAAGCTCGGCTTTATAAAACGTACCACGCAAATGGCAGGCCCCTCTGGCAGCTACTGCATAGGTTAGCCCCATTCCCTTCAGTACGCGGGGATCAAATCCGGCCGGCTCCAGGCCCTTTACATGAATTGCAATATCCTCTAAACCAAGTTCTTTAGAGGCTTGTTTAATACCCCTACCCAAGATTTTGCCGACACCCTCATTGTGGGCAATTAAATTAAATAGTTCCGCCACCTTATCAGGTTGATTGTAATCAATTTCAAAATCTATCTTGCCTCGTTTATAAGCCTCTGCCGCAAAAGCAGAGATATTGCCGGCACTCATAGTATCAAGGCCCAAACGGTCACAGATGACATTTAGCCAGGCAACTTCTTCCAAACCTTCAATGGCATTTAATCCGCCAATAGCATATATTGTTTCAAACTCAGGGCCGTCAAGTTCAAGGCCTTTATGTCTGCCATTTTTGACCTTGGCGTATTTTGTGCATTGCAGGAAACAATTTGGACAGCCATTCCTTTTGACCTCAAAATTTTCCTGCATATAATCAGCGGATATTGTTTCCCATTTTTCAAAATAACCGCTCGACCAATAGCGAGTTGGGAAGCATCCCTGGGAATTGGTAACAGCTACCTGCATAGGCGTACCATATTTCTGATAGCCTTTTGTTCCGAGCGATTCTCTGCCTTTCTGGGCAATGTCCTTAATAATATCTTTTAAAAGCTGCTCATTAGCGATGTGGCATTCTTTATGGCCGGCAAAAGCAATCCCCTTAAGGTTTTTTGAACCCATTATAGCCCCCATGCCCCCCCTGCCGAGGCTTCTCCAATGGTCAGCTTTTATACATGCAAAGGCCACAAGGTTTTCACCGGCGGGGCCGATCACCATAGCACCTGCGCTTTTGGGCGAATTTGCTAAAATATAGTCCTCCGACTCAAAAGTTTCCTGTCCTTTTATTTTTGAAGCGCCGTTGAACTGTACCCCATTTTCATCAATAACCAGATAAGACAGATTCTCACACTTACCTTTGATTATTATTGCGTCAGCGCCACAGGCCTTTATCTTGGGAGCCACTTTGCCGCCGCAATAGGACTCAAAATAACCGCCTGTGGCCGGGCTCTTGGAAAAGACGGCAAAGCGTGACTGGCTCCACAGTTTGGTCCCCGTCACCGGTCCCGGGGTAACGATAAAGACATTGTCAGAACTGAAAGGATCAACACCGAGGGGATTTTCCTGCATCAAAAGATGGGTACCAAGACCTTTGCCGCCAAGAGTAGTCTTAAGAATGTCATCAGAAATATCTTCGTAAGAAAACGTCTGAGAAGACAAATCAATTCTCAACAGTTTATTAAAAAAACCATGCATGGCTAAATATTCTTATTTTGACTTTTATTATCTTTAAGATTACCAGATTGTATGACCGCCATCGATTACAATGGTACTGCCTGTCATAAATGACGAAGCCTGGGAGGCCAGGAAAACAACCACCCCTTTAAGTTCCCATTCCCGACCATAACGTTTCATGGGTGTCATTTCTGTCAGGCGTTCAACTATTTCAGGAAACTTTCGACTGGTAGCCGTGTTTTCGGTTAACATATAACCCGGCGCCAAGGCGTTAACGCGAATATTATATTGGGCCCATTCCGAGGCCAGACCCTTGGTTAAATGGGCCACACCTGCTTTTGCGACACAATAAGTCACATTGTGTCGAGGTAGAATTTTACTGATAATCAATCCCGATATGGAAGACATATTAATAATACTGCCGCCTTCACCTCGATGAATCATCTCTTTGCCTACTATTTTGGCAACATAAAACATGCTCGACATATTAGTGTCAATTATCTTGCGCCACAAATCATCGGTAACTTCTTCAATTGGGCAGCCTTCGGATTCAATTCCCACATTGTTTATTAATATATCGATCTTATCATATTGTTTGACCACGTCCTTTACAAAACGCTCTATCTGTGCTGATTTTGTAACATCAACATCTTGATAAAATGCTTTGCGGCCAAGAGTTTCAATTTCTTTGGACGTTGAAATGCCCTGTTCGGTAAGAATGTCACAAATGCAGACGTCCGCTCCCGCCTCAGCTAATGCCATTGCCATTTGTTTTCCCAAACCTCTTGCCGCCCCAGTAACAACAGCGACCTTGCCCGAGAGGTTAAACAATTCCAAGGACTTCATCAGCCATCTCCTATGACAAAAGTTTCCTTAAAGTAATTATTTCATCGGCCAGATTTCTTTGCCGAACGAACCCTGCCAGTCTTCTTCAAAGCCACACATTCTCAAATGGGTATAAGGATGTTCAAATAAGGCATAAAAGAATTCCTTGCCCATTGTACACATATCCGAGCCGGCGGCCGCGAATTCACCTACACCTCTGGAGAATCTCGCACAGGAGAGAACTTTACAGTCATAGTTGAAATTTTTCAGAATCTGTTTTACGGGTGTTACCATGTGAACGGGGGTGTCACTGACTGTATCGAATGCGCCATTGAATAAGGCGATAACATCAGCTCCCACTTTGGCAGCCAAAAGAGCCTGCGCTATTGACGAGACTGTGGTAATCGCAATTGTCATCTTAGGATTATCTTTTTTCAATCTCTGGGCAGCTTGAAGGCCCTCAACACACATAGGAAGCTTAACTACAACTTTATCTGATTGATCAGCCAGCCAACGGGCCTGGCCCATCATTTCATCGACATTGTGACTGCCAATAACCTGAGTAAAAACATAACCCGGTGAAGCCTGAATAATTTCCTGTAATCTTTTCTTAAAATCAGTTCCCAATCTGCCATATATCTTGGGATTTGTGGTAACACCGGAAAGCAATCCTGTGGCCTTGATTTCTTCAATCTCCTCCGGCAACCCTGTATCCAGTAATAATTCCATTATACATTTCTCCCAAAGAACGAAATATAAAACTATTTATTCCTACATATACAATACATATATAACAATTTAAAAAAGTTCGTCCGCCAGGTTGCATAGGTAATCCACTAATCGTATTTCGTATTCAGCATAAAAAGCCTGGGACAGATCGTAAAATTTTTCTCTATTGAGGAATTGGCCATTTACATCGCGTTTCCCCACAAACGCAAAACTATAATGATGGAATACCATATGGTGCCGTGATGGCGTTTGCACAGTATTACTTTGGTATTCAGCGAGACATTCTTTTGCAAAGGGTGAGCCGGCGGCAGCTTCCCGAGTTGCATAGTCCAGGGCATCCTTCCACCATTGTTCAAACAAGGCCGGATGAAAATCCTGCAACACATCTGCATAAATAATCTGCAACATGGGTGAGATCTTAAAGTGATGTTTGCCACCGGTGGCCTTTTGGATTATCCGCCGAGGAGCTGATGTCAGGTCATCGGCTGAATGGAAATCCAGCATAACTCCAAACTCTTCTGCAATACGGAACTGAGAAGAAATTCGTTTTTCAAGCCCCTCTAAACCATCCGGACAGCGATAATCCAGACCTTTTTCAACTCCGTAATTTGATGCGACATGGGTCACCGGAAGATTACGCCGTTTTATCTCTCTTAACACAAACAAATATTCTTCATCACTGGTCAAACAGTCAAACGCCGCGATCTCAGGTGGATGTTCATCAATCGTAAATTCCAAATCAAAAGACTGTCCGTCCTTTAGGGATTGGATATATGCATTCAGCTCCTCCAAGGCATTCATAGAATCCCAATATTTACCAATCATACGATGGAGCACCGACAGATCAAAGGTGAACTTCTTGCCATCTATTTTGCAACCTTGTTGATGATAAGAAACTATTTCATTACGCACATTGGCATCGGGTATCTTTTTTTCCAAAGTCTGTGCAGCAGTAGCATCAGATTTTTCCTGAAGGCACTGATAATCCAGAATATCAGCCATGTCCAGGGTATAGAAACTATAATACCGACAACTGTCGATATAGCGCTTTGCCTGGGCCATACCTGTGGAACCACGTTTGACCTGCAGATGGTCCGCATCAGCACCATAGGAAAGTGTTTGGGGATATTTTAAGGCTGCAAGCACGCCGGCAAGCCAAAGGCCTTCATAGCTGCTGCCGGTATAACCAGTCTCGATCGTTCCAAAACCACAAGCATAATTTGTTTCAGGAGGTTCGGCGTTCAGCAGGTTCGACATGAAATTTAATTCCCGAACGGAATTTTGGATGATATTAGCACTGAATCCTTTTTGATCCATCGCTTTTAAAATCGCAGGCCAACAAGCTGTTGTCATGCGAACTCCAATACCCAATCTAGGAGTATTGGCCAAAGCCTGTGAGCCCTTGGCGGGATTGACATAACGGAAAAATTTGTCGGCTATAGCAGCATCTGTTTTCTGAATTGATACTCGTTTGCCATTTTCCAAGGCTATATCTACAACCGGATCGCCTAATATTGGTTTGCGATTTGGTCCATTCAGCAATTCCACAAATACCTGCTGCCCATCATACATACTTGCGAGAAAAAATGTCTTTCCATCTTTGCAACTCAAAGAACCATCATGGGGGAAAAAATTCGCGTGTTGAGGCAAGTGTTTTTTATCCAGGGCGTAAGTTGTCAACTCGTCAAGATATTCCCTGGGCAATTGTGTGATTATTTGCCGGATAGCAGCAACATCCCAGGAGCAGGTATCAAGTATCGCAGGATTTTTGGCCGGATCAATAGCAAGATTTTTAAATTTCATTACATGCCCTACGTTTTTATGTTTAATTTACACTCGTTTCTAATTATTGCTATTTGCCTTAACTTTCCGTGTTCATAACCTCATACAATTTCCATTACTCCATCAATAATTCGATCAACATCCGGCACTAAGGCGTCCTGCAGGGGGGGACTATATGGTGTTGGTGCACTTAAAGTACAGATTCGTTTCATGGGTGCATCAAGATAATCAAATACATTATCCTGAACCATGGCTATAATCTCTGCGCCAAAACCACAGGGAGAATAACCTTCATCAACAACAACTAATTTGCCGGTCTTTTTCACTGAGTTGATAATTGTGTCTTGGTCAAGTGGTATTAGCGTGCGGGGATCGATTACTTCAACTGAAACTCCTTTTTGTTGCAGTTTTTCTGCCGCCTTAAGCGCCTGATATCTCATTATTCCCGCAGCTACTAAAGTTACTCCATCACCTTCTCTTACAATCTCGGCTTTTCCTAAAGGTAAATACAAATCACCTTCCTCGACTTCACCTTTAAGGCTCACCAATGCTCGATGATGCAGCACTATTACCAGATTGTCATCCATTATGGCGCTTGCCAATAAGCCTTTTACGTCACGTACCGTCGCAGGCATAACAACCTTTATGCCGGGAATATACACAAACATGGGGTGAAGCGGCTGGGTGTGATGAGCCCCTCCTGATGAACCGATACCATACATACCAGTTATCGTCATCGGCATGGTGTACTGCCCTGCCGACAAATAAGCTATTTTCGCGGCCTGGTTGATTATTTGGTCCATGGCTACAAGTGCAAAATCAATAAACATTAAATTAGCAATAGAGCGTGTTCCACAGGCCGCCGCACCTGCACATAAGCCGGTAAATGCCGACTCAGAAATGGGTGTGTCTATTACACGATCCCTGCCAAATTCTTCATACAGACCTTTGGTTTCGGTGAAACATCCTCCGCGTATGCCAATCCCTTCGCCGACAATAAATGTGCTGTCGTCCGCCCGCATTCCCGTTGCATAACCTTCACTTATTGCTTGCTGATATCTGATCTTTCTCAAGAAACAATCCCCTTAATCAATATAAACATTTTTCAAAACATCTTTTGGATCAGGCAATGGACTTTGGGAAGCAAATTGATGAGCAGCTTCAATTTCAGCTATAACTTCTTTTTCCATTGCATCCATACCATTTTGGTCCAGAATATTTTCATCTACCAAATATTCCCCAAATACTTTGACAGGATCCCTTGCCAGCCAGGCATCAACCTCTGCCTGGGGACGATAGCTGCTGGAATCTTCCCCGACATAATGGCCATAATGTCTATAAGTCTTGCATTCCAGTAAGGTCGGACCTTCATTTGACCTGGCACGGTTAACCGCTTCAGTAGCTGCCTGGTAAACCTCTATGACATTATTACCATCAACAATAACGCCAGGTATCCGGTAAGCTGCCGCTCTCTCAGCGAAATCCCCTGTAAGCGTTGCCTCTTCGACTTTGGTTGCGGTAGCATACAGGTTATTTTCACAAACATATATTATTGGTAACCGCTGTAAAGCCGCCAAGTTTAACGACTCATGAAATGTACCTTGATTGGCTGCACCATCGCCAAAGAAACACGCACACACCTGACCATTATTTTTTAATTTTGCATGCATCCCGGCACCGAGGGCTAAGGGCAGGCCACCGCCGACAATTCCATTGGTGCCAATTATGCCGAGGTCTTTGGAGAAAATGTGCATACTGCCTCCTCGACCCTGACAGTATCCATCAACTTTACCATATAGCTCAGCCAAAAGAAGATCTGGCCGAGCCCCTTTAGCAAGGCAATGACCATGGCCCCTGTGGGTACTGACAATATAATCTTCTTTTTGCAATACCTCGCAGACGCCGACGGCGGTTGCTTCCTCACCAACATATACATGACATGGACCTGGAACATTACCATTCAAAAAACCATTGCGACAAGCCAATTCAAAATGTCTCAAAATAAGCATTTTTCTATAAATGCTCATTTTCTGCTCTGCGCTAAAATTCTTTAAGGCATTTTGAGTTTGTTCACTTTTCTCAGGTTCTGGATATACAAGCTTCAATCCTAATTCTTGTATATCCTCTTTTTCCGTCATAGCTTGAAGATTACTGCTCATATATTCGTTCCGTTTAGATAAGCTTTAATTTCTCGATACGCAATTACTTGCAAAGAAAGGACTTATAAGTATTTCGGCACGAATTGCACCGAAATGATATATAGGGCCATATTTCCTAAATTAACATTTTCAAAAAAGCTAAAATTACACTATTAGTGCCTTTTCTAAAACAATTGCGTAATTGTCTGGAATAATTATCCTTAACCAAAGATATATTGATAATAATATTGGCACACTATTCATCAAATTATTATATAATAAAACCATTGTATTTCAAGCATTTATTTTGTAAAATAATTAGATTATCAGAAATAACAGAGGAACGAGTAATATGGCTAAAAAAGCTATAGAACGCAGTAATTTAAGTGATGTCGTGGTGTCCAGAATCAAAGACTTGATTCTAAACAATTCGCTCAAAAGCGGAGATCGTCTGCCTACGGAACAGGAAATGGCTGATGAATATGGAGTAAGTCGCCTATGTGTCCGAGAAGCCACTAAAGCACTTTCTTTTTTCGGAATTATCGATTCTGCCCCCCGACGTGGTTTAACAATCGGTCAAGTAAATATGGATAAAATTACCGAAATAATCTCATTCCACCTTGCTATTGAAGGTTATTCCAATGAATTGCTGCTCAAGTCAAGGATGGTAGTAGAAATTGGTTCTCTGCAATATGTTATGGAAGCTATGCGTGAAGAACCGGCTCTTTATAACGATCTGATTTCTGTTTGTGATGAGCTTGAAAAGCATATAAAGGATCCAGACAGGTATGTCCAATTGGATAATGAATTTCACAGTTTGCTGGTAAAAACCAGTAAGCTTGAACCATTGTTCACGTTCAATGACATTTTGCAAATCTTCTTCGTACGGTTCAGAAAAAACGTGTTAAAACACTCTTCTAAACAATTAGCTGAGGGAGCCCGTATGCACCGTACTATAGTTGAAGCATTGCATGAAGGGAACTTAGTGGAAGGAGAAAAAATTCTTCGTTATCACCTGGAAGCTCACAAAGGTATCACTGTTTAATTCCATATATTATTTCCCAAGATCTTATTATTTAGAAGGTAATTAGTATGAACAATTCGAAAAAAATACAAGGTAAACATGTCGTCGTCACCGGTTCGGGCACTGGAATTGGCAGAGAAACTGCACTGGAGTTTGCCAGAGAAGGGGCTGATGTAGTCTTTCATTACAGTCATAGCGCCGACGGCGCAAAGAAAGCAGTTGAAGAAGCACTTAATTTGGGTGTAAGAGCTAAAGCATTTCAAGCTGATTACAGTAAGCTTGATGATGTTTTCAATCTGGCCAAGCAGGCCATTAAATTTCATGGTAATATCGATATACTTGTTAATAATGCCGGAATAACTTTTAACAAACCATTTCTCAAGTGCGAACCTAAACAATTTTCCAAAATTTACGATGTAAATATTCGGGCGCAATTTTTTCTAACCCAGGAGATAGTCAAGAACATGCTTGATAACGGAGGTGGAGCAATCTGCAACATGACATCTATTCATGGTTTGTCCGGCGCCCCGGAACATGCAATATACGCCGGCACCAAAGGCGCTATTATTGCCTATACCCGTGCTCTGGCTGTCGAGCTGGCGCATAAGGGTATTCGAGTTAATGCCCTGGCCCCGGGATGTATCCCCGTTGAAAACTATGAAAAAGTTGTTCCAGATTATACTCGAGAAGGCCTTGATGAATTTGTTAGAGATAAAATTCCTCTGGGCCGGGCTGGTGAGCCCAACGAGATGGCCAAGCTGGCAATTATGCTATGCTCAGATGAAGCTGCTTTTATCATAGGCCAAACCATTGTCGCTGATGGGGGGACTACCGCACTTATGTCACTTATTTCTGATTTTCGAAATGAATCAAAAAACAGATGCGGCCTGGGCTATGTATAACAACAGTTACGAAAACTGCAGCGCGAAAGAATTAATATGGCATATAACATTTTGAACATTCGGAAAGACACCCCGCTTGATAAGGGGAAAGCTATTGTTTACTGGCTTGGGGGAACAGGTATTTCTTTTAAGTTCGCGACGGGTGAAGTGGTTTGCATCGATCCCTACTTCAGTGATTGTGTGGAAGAAATGGCCGGTTTTCGTCGATTAAGTCTGTCACCATTGCAAGCAAATGAGTTAGCCGTCGATTTATTCTTATTGTCTCACGAACATCCGGACCATCTTGATCCTGAAAGTTTTGACACGATCATATCTGCCAATCCTTCCTGCAAAGTGTTAGCTTCTGTTGACTGCGCAGATTTTCTTAAAGAAAAAAAAGTGGATTACCAGTTGGCTGCTCCAGGTGATGTGTTGCAATTTGGTGAAATAGCAGTGAGGTGTGTCTCTGCCGATCATGGTCAATACAGTCCCGGAGCCCTGGGATTCCTGATCGAATTTGCCGGACGAAGGTTGTATTTTACCGGCGATACGGGTTTGAATGAAAGACTTTTAGCTTATCCAATTGCCGCAAAACCAGAGATTGTTATTCCTTGTATAAACGGTGCCTTTGGTAACCTTAATGAGAAGGAAGCGGCTATTCTGGTACAGAAATGCCAGGCAAAGTTGGCTATTCCGTGTCATTTCTGGCTGTTTGCAGAGCACGGCGGTGATCCCGCCAAGTTTAAGAAATCACTGGAAAAAGAGTCACCCCAAACAGAATTATTGCTTTTAACACCGGGGCGAGGTGTCGAGATATAGTCCAACATAGACGACTCTACATCTCTGGTGTCAGCAAGGCACGACAAACAGCGCGAATACCATCAAGTGAACCCCTGAATGCCCACACGACAGATTTGTCGTCACAACAAGTACGCCCTGTACCGCGTCCAATAGCCGGGATATGATATTCCAGTTCACTAAAACTGCCCAGGCCGCTATTGACATTACAAGCCTGGGTCGAATAACCAAAATAATCCGTATCATCCCAAGGGACATCTACGTATTCACCGGAGGGATTGAGGAAGAAATTGCGTACAATCAGGGCCCACTGCGTTCCAGTCTGATAGATATAACCAATACGACCGGTTGAAGGGAGGGCACGAATCGAAAGCTTATGTTCGCCTTTAGCCCGCATGCGATAGCGGATAAGATGATCATTGACACTTAAATCTTCAGGGCCAATTGTCCCAATCGTACTGAAAATATGCCGGGGTTGGGCACGCACAAACGTGGGGAAAAGCATCTCACCGCCATGGGGCATTTGAACAAGATTCCACAGACCTACGGCATCCGCATTAAGGGCATCCGGGGTTTTTATCTCCAGAGAGGTATATTGTGTATAGCCAGCGTAAGTAACATCCGAAATCCCTGCAATATCACGCTCATACCTAAGCGGGTTGGGAGCAGGACCAAGTGACTTTGAGATTTCCAAAGCAACTTTATTTTGAGTACGGGTCATGTTAACTTCAAGTTTATTTATAAGCTTGAAACCACCGTTACTTTTGACAACCTGATAATTTCCAGGGTCAAGTTGGCGAGGTTGAAAATATTTATCTAATTTCGGAAAATCGGGAAAAAAGATGTCGGCCTCCGGAGCAAGCCAGGTGCGATCTCCGCCAGAGTTATGCCATTGATCACCATCGTAAAACTCTTGGGCAGTGTCTGCGTTTTCCAGGGCTGGATTTGTCCAGTAAAAATTCTCATTACTACCCGGTGCGTAAAGCCCCAAAACACGACCTCCATACGGCATTACCAATACATTCGTACCGTCAGGGCTTTGAAAACATTGTGTGGTTTTACCTACGCTTTCAAGCACATCAATAATCTTTTTCATTGTATAATTCCATTTTGAAAAATGTTTATCCACATAACAGTTTAGGCTTTGCTGTTACCCCATGCCATAATCAATGCTGCAAGTATCAACAATGCAATAGCGGCGTACATTTGATTCCGCGGTTTACCCTGAACCTCGCGCCATTCGCCCCCGATAAAACCCACAGCCTGACCACCAGTCATTTGCATTGCTTGCTGGATACCGAAGCCAACTGAGGCTCCAAGAGCTCCGAGCATCAGCATGCCCTTACCCATAAGTGAGATACCCACGATTATATTAGCCCCTATAAGAACAGAAAGACCAATTTCCTTTAATGAACCTAGTGTTCTCCAAGATTTATTTTTTGTCATCAGCCAGGCCGGATAGATCACATTGATGAGGCCACCTGCAATCAGGCCAACCGCCCACACAGCAAAATTGGCAGGAATTTCACCTGCTCCCTGCGCTTTCATTGCCGCAACAATCGGACCCTGGCTATAAACAAATGCAAAGCTGATACCACAGGAGAGAAGTCCTGCAGCAATTACCATAACAAAACCTACAACAAAATTGCCTGAAGTTTGCTGGTTCTTTTGCAGAACTTTATCCCGACTAAAACCTGCCAAAGAAGCAATAATAACACCAACAATCATTACACCCGCTCCGCCCAGTACGGTAATACCCGCAGGTGAGAGCAGATCCGGGGCGTTACTGAACAGGCCCGATCCCTTGAACACCATCGGAATCGTAACACCAAGTGTAACACCGACACCTGTTAAAATGCCACCTGTAAGGCAGAAGCCAATACGTACGAAGCACATCATACAGAGAACGTTGGCAATTCCCCAACTTAGTGAAAACAGATTTGATTTCACTAAAATTAAAGGGTCAATGCTCTTATATGCTTCTATAGGATTTGGACACAGCAGAAGCGTTACCAGCCACGGACCAATCAATAATCCGACGAGCATTGAAACGAATGCAAAGTGTTCATATTTAAAAGTGCGCATCAATTTTATAGGCCAACCTCCGCTACCCTGAAGCAGGCCTGCAAATACAACAACTATTGCTCCCAATAACATCGCTGAATTCATACTTTTCATCCTGTCTTCAAATTAAAAAAGTAAATTATCATAGTCTTTTATATTCCAAAACCGCTGTGCCGGGACGTTCGGAAATCGTAACTGAAAGGCCTTTTTCTGCCAACGCCTTGCCTGCAAAAACCTCTTTTGTGCCGGTTTGCAAATTCGTAATCTCATAGGTCGCATCAGGATCGAGACCGTGCAAAGGAAACTGGGCCGTAAGTGTATAGCTATCCGGCCGACGAAAGGCCTGCAACATACCGCCACTGCCGTCAGGACTGCAGAACTGCCAAGCAATCCATACATCTTTTTCAAGGCTGTAGGGTGTGAGCGGATAATAGTCGCCATAATAATACCGCCCAATTTGCCGCCATTGCTTTAGCCAGGTACGGAGTTTTTCATAATCAAGATCCTTGTCTCGCATATCCCAGCAGGGAGTAATATGAGGAGCTGCAGTACTCCAGAAATGATAAGGGTTGATATGGATTGTACCTGTGCCCTGGTACGGCCACCACATACTCAGTACGTAGTTATGGCATTGCTGGCCTATTTCCTCAAAGATATAATCACTGCGTATCAAGGGAACGGCACGACGTAAGGTTTCGAGATCGTTACGACGGCCTCCGGAGGCACAGGAATCGATTAACATGCCTGGATGACGCCGCTGTAATTCGTCCCAGTAGGATAAATATCCCTGGACATAAAGGTTCTCGGTGATTCCCTGGCGGTTCTCCTTGTCCGCGCTGCGCCAGAACCAAAGTGGGTCGATATTAAAATCCTGCCGATAGAGGTCTATTCCCTGGTCCGTCAGCAGTTTGTCAATGTGATCGGTCAGCCATTTACGAGCTTCAGGATTACCAAGATTAAATAATTTCCATTTACGCATCCAGCCCACTGCATCCGGCGCATGATTCGGGTCCAGCAGCCATTCAGGATGATTATCCCAGAGCCAGGAATCTTTCGTAACCCGCTCCGGCTCGAACCAGACTATTATTTTGACATTTTTGGCATGGGCGTGATCGGAAATCGAGCGTAAACCATGTGGGAATCGTTTGGTGTCAACTTCCCAGGTGCCGGTATTGGTCCATTTGCCATTATTGACATACCAGCCCGCATCCATCCACCAATAATCAGGTTTAAGCCCTTCTGCAACATAACGGTCGATAAAAAACTCCTGGTTCTCTTCATTGGCATGAATCATTTCGCCGAATTGATGCGAACTGCATGGCGTTAAAAGAGGCGGTGGAAGTTTACCTTTAGAGCGAGGCAGATTATGCACAATCATCCACCGGCGCCAAATATTTTGAGCGTGTATCTTACCACCATCCCAAAACTGAAGCACCATAAGCGGGGTACGTATTTCTTCGCCAGGTTTTAACACGGCATGGAATGTTTCCTGTCCCGCGATAATACGCAGACCTGTAGCCTCATTACGTATGAACTGTATTGCCCATTGCCCGGGCCAACCGATGGAGATAATGATTCCCTTGCCAGGCAGTTGCTCGGTAACAATATTTTGATTAATCGCCGTCTTATTTATGACTTTACTGACAACATCCCCGGGCTGTTCAAGGTTAAAGTATGATAGATTATGATTTGTCGGCCTACCCCCGAAAGACGCTATGGTTATATCTTTTTGGGGATTAAGGATTGTTTGCCGGGGCCTGAAATCTTCGGCTGACATTACGCTGCCCTTATAGTGGTGTAGTATGAACTCGCTCTTGCCGGTTCGTTCAATATTAATATCCAGGGCGTTAATCTTTTCCAGTAAAGGTGTATCATTTGTACCGGTGTTTTTGAAATAGACCGTCCACTCAACCGTCGGAAAATCAAGATATTCCACTGCAATACATCTTACCGTCAACTTTGTTTCAGGGTCTGAATAAGTCAGGATGTGCTGAATACGATTTTTGTCCAAGGGTATATCTTCACGTTTAAGCTGCCATTTCTGTAATAGCTTTGTTGAAGATTGTCCTGCATAGATAAATGAAAAAGGCAGTGAAAATTCACGTTGCTGTTCATCGCCGAATTTTTCCACACTAAACTGTTTGGCGCAATTCAATTCTTCCGCTTTCAACTCGACCGCAAGTGCATAATTTGAGCATATGAGCACAAACAGTACCACAAAGACCAATAGCAATTTCCACTTAAGTTCATTCCAGTACTTCATGAACGTCTCCTAATCAATATTTTAAAATGACTTAGTAGCTTAGTCGCGTCATCCATATATCGTGTTCAATGTTTCATATATGTTATAATAGATGAACCAGGTGCTTTCGGAATATTAACCAGCAAACCGGAATCCATAAGTTCAGAGCCGGTTTTCGTATGCGAACCACCGTCAAAATTTGTTATGGTGTAAGTTGCGGCTAGCTCCAGCCCCTGCAAATTAAAGGTCATATCTGTAACGGCACTATCCGGCCTCCGGAAGGACTGAATGACACCGTCACCTTTTTCGGGTCGATTAAACTGCCAGGCAATCCAGGCATCGGACTGCAGGGTGTAGGGCGTGAGCGGATAATAGTCACCCAGCATGTACAATGCGACACGGCGGCATTCGCTGTAGGCAGGTTTTTGTGCCTCGATATTTTCCTCTGTTAGCCCGCCCATGCCAAACAGCGGCATATAGAAACTGCGATAGGAGTACTTATCATAAAAATAACATCCGTTCCCGTAAAAAGGCAACCAGAATGACAATCCATAGGTATGACACTGATTACCCTCCACGACACCTTTCATATAGGGGAACTGAAAGTCACTACGTGTTAACGGTACGGCTCGGCGCATGGTTTCTATGTCGTTGCGACGTCCGCCCGAAGCACAGCTATCGATCCGCAAGCCGGGGTTCCGGCGTCTCAATTCATCCCAGTAAGCCAGATGTCCCTGCACATAGAAGTTCTCCGTGATGCCCTTACGATCCGGCGTATCATTATTACGCCAAGCCACCAGGGGACCGTCCCCGTTCATATCCTCACGATACCAGTCTATTCCCTCGGATTTGATCATCCCATCCACATAATTAGTCAGCCAGTCCAAGGCTGCCGGGTTGCCTTCATTGAGTATTAAACCCTGTCCCATGCCCGGCAAGAGCCATTCGGGATGATTGCGTCCCAACCAGGAATTGGGATCGCCGACCCTTTCCGGCTCGAACCATAGCAAAAATTGCATTCCATGGGCATGCACCCAATCACTGAACGGCTTGAACCCATGCGGATATCTTTCCGGGTCCGGCTGCCATGTTCCCGTATTAAGCCAGGCATTGCCGTCTTTATAAGGACCGTTTTTTATTGGATACCACCCCGCATCGCTCCAGCATATGTCCGGGTTGATGCCTGCCTGGAGGAACTTCTCAACATAAGGAATGTACTTCTCCGAAGCACCAACCTGTATCTGGGTGATGGGCTGTTGAGTCTGGCCGTTGATGCGCGGCATGTTATGGGCAGTGTACCAACGTCGCCAGAGGTTCTGGGCCAATATATAATCTTCCCCCTGCCAGAATAACATAACAATCAAAGGAGTACGAATTTGCTCACCGGGTTTTAGATATAGGTTCGTTAATTGTTGTCCTGCCGTGATTCTCAGACTGTTTGTGGCGTTACGCGTAAATGAGCTGGACCATTGTCCCGGCCAGCCGATGGCCAGTATAACCCCCCCACCGGACATCTGCAGATTAAAATATGGCCAGCCATCAGGGCCGCTCGTTGATTTGCCAAAGTTGTTACTGGGGGTAAAATTCTTAACGGCATTTTTACCGAGTGTGATTTGATAGGGCTGGAAACTGTCTGCTGTAGTCCAATCTCCTTTGATGCCATGCAAGACAAATTCACCCTTATTGTCTCGTTGAAAAACTGCATCCAAACCCTGGATATTCTTCAGGATCGGAGAGTCCGTTTTTCCGATATTCTTGAAGTATACAGTCCATTCAAGCGCCGGGAAATCATTGTAATCGACTACTATACAGCGAACTTCCAGACTGTTATTGGGATCAGTCCAGGTTATAGTATGCTGGGTACGAGCGGAATCGAGTTTCTTACTGGTAATCTTTCTGGGCCAGGAGGTTAACTGGTTGTGAGAGGTCCGGTCCTTATAGATGAACGAAAACGGTATTTTTGCCTTGGGGCCTAGCAGCCACTCATTTTTCCACTGGTCTTTCTGCTGCATTTGTCCAGGGTTTACAAATGCAACCGCTTTGACAATGCCATTGACCCAAAATAGACTAGCTATTGCGATGCTAACCCATAATACAAAACGCATTTCAATATGTTTCTCGTTTTGCACATTCATGCCTTGAATTTCATTGTTACAACACTTAGAGGCTCTTAGCTCTTTTCTGCGGACTACTCAAACGGAGCTGATTTTATATAGCATTTATTGCATAGCGCTTAAGTTTTTTTTGAAATCCTGATCGGCTTAGAACTTCAGGATTGACGACATTGTCCGGCAGCTTGCCCTGTGATATGCGACACATCTCTGCTGATACCATATTCATTACATCTTTTACCACTTTATGAGTAGTCGGTAACCAGTGCGGTGAAAGAATTACATTATTCAATTCGGTAAGAGGGTCATCTGCGGGCAGTGGTTCATGTTCAAATACATCCAGGCCGGCTCCGGCTATCCAGCCCTCCTGCAATGCTTTAACTAACGCAGTTTGCCTGACAAGTTCACCTCTACCAACATTGATAAAATAGGCCGTCGGTTGCATGAGTCGAAACTCTCTTTCTCCGATCATGCCTCGAGTGTCATCATTAAGCAAACAGTGCATACTTACGTAATCTGATTCCCGTAAGAGGGTATCTATATCATCAATAAGCTTTACGTTTGCCTCTTGAGCTTTGGACTGATCGATGTAAGGATCATAGGCAATAACATTCATCTTGAATGGTGCCAACAAACGCACCAATTCCAGCGCGATCCTGCCTAGACCAATAAGCCCTAAAGTCTGGCCCACAAGATCGTCCCCGGTTACGCCGGCCTGCTCAGACCAATCTCCCGTACGAGCCATTTTCTCTTGTTGCGGCAGCTTCTTGGCTAATGCCAATATAAATAACATTGCTGCAGAAGCGGTTGAATGGGTAAGTGTGCCGGGGGCATTAAAAACAACGACATCATTCTCGGTACATGCCTGCAGATCAATTTTGTCCACCCCCACTCCGGCACGTCCAATCGCGACAAGACTTTCAGCACCCTGGGCAAAAGTTGAGCGTTTTACGTAGGGCCGGATGATTACCAGACCATTTGTACCAACAAGATGATGCGGCTCTATGGTAAGCGAATACAGGCGATCTTTATATGTCTGGTCTCCCATTTGGGGAGCCTGATCCATTAAAAAATCATATTTTATATACGGCACATCAGAATAGATGCCCTCGCCCAAATATCCATTGGCCACATCACCTTTCTCGTCCAGAAAATCTCCAGAATATCTTATGTTAAAAGTTTCCATTTTATTCACTTAAGTTTAATTAATATTCGATTATCAGTAACTTTGTTCTACTCTTTTTCATCTCGTTGAACACCAAGGCGCTTTTCCCAGCCTTGTTGATGAATATCTAAAAATGCTTTCGGGTCGTAAGGGTGGTCTTTTACTAAATCAAGGTTCAGATCAATGCCTAAACCAGGAGCTGTCGGTATCGAAAGATGTCCGTTTTCAGGATTGATTTCCGGCATCCAGGTAACAAGCTCCTTTGTCCAGGGTTCATTAAATGCATCAAAATGTTCCTGGATCAGGAAATTGGGTATAAATGCCGCCAGTTGCAAACACACCGCCGTGGCCACGGGTCCTCCGCTTTGGTGAGGTGCGATCCATGCGCCATTTGCTTCTGCTATATGTGCAACGGCCAAGGTGTTCATTATGCCCCCAAGAGACATCGGCTCGGGCTGCCATATACTGATACCACCACCTTGCGCCAAAGTAAAAAATTTGCCAATCTTGTCAAACTGCTCACCGGTCGCCACACGGATAGGGCTCTGCATGGCAACTTCATTGGAAAGACATTCTCGTTCGGCCGTCGTGGGCTCTTCCCACCAGAACAGATCAAGGTCCTGCATCCGTTGGGCAATTCGAACCGCTTCAGCCGGCGTAAAACGACAATGCACATCTATCATTATCTTCAATTCCGGACCAAATTTATGACGAATCGCTTTAAGAATATCACAAGCTTCCTGTACCTCATCTTCACTTGCAAAATTGCGGGATAATCCGAACGGATCCAGTTTGAGAGCATGAAATCCTTTTTTGACAGCTACTTCAGCCGCCTTGACAAAATTTTCCGGGGTACGCTCAGCACGATACCAGCCATTAGCATACCCAAGAATACTGTCACGAACTTTACCGCCCAGCAGTTGATAAATCGGTACACCTAATGACTTACCCAAAATATCCCAACAAGCGACTTCGACAGCAGCCATCACTAAACGGTGAATATGGCCGGCATCCTGAATGGTTGAAATGATTTTCCTGGCAATCGATGTTACTTCACGAGGATCCCGTCCGAGGGCTAAATATTTCAATTCGTGCACTGCAGCTTCAGTTGTTTTGATGAAACCATTAATTGTGGCTTCAGCAATCCCATAATAATCTGTGTCGGTCAAGACTTTTATAAACAGCCAGTTCTTCCAACCAGCACTTACAGTGTATGTCTCTATATCAGTTATTTTCATTCTTACTCCTAAAAATATTTTCTTTTATATGTTAGTATTTTTAATTGCTTCATAAAATATTTTCCGAACTATTTTTGCCTCATCAATATTATTTGTGGAAATCTGAATTGACAAACCATTTGCCGGAATCTCTTTTAGTACTCTTTTGAGCCACGATTCGAAATCTTCCCCGTACATTCTCCAGATTACAAGGGGCCTATGAGCTTGAATCTTTTTCCAGCCGGCAAAAGTTGCGTCAATATCACATGTTGCATCCTCCAAATTTAGTTCAATTACATCAATTTCAGGTATTTGCAACAACTCGTCAATAGCCCATAAAGCAGAGCCATGCAGATGAAACGCGGTGCAAGGATATTCACCTGAAATACGCTTATCAAGTGGATATATAAATTCACTATACAGGGAGGGTGACAATAAGGACATCGCATCCTCCTGGAGCCATACAATCTTCCGGGGCGCCCAGGTTCTAAGGGCAGCATCACCGGCCATATACCCTTGGCTGGACTCGGGAATAAGTGACAACTGGGCTTTTCCCACTTCTACATGGACATCTGCACACATTGCCAATGCCTTGCGAATCAAATCCGGCTCGTCAAAAATATCCAGTGGAAGATTTGCTCCACCACGCAGGGCAGCAAGAATATCTGAGGGACCACGCATTAAGGTAGGTGCTACCGGATATCTGCCCTTGGCATGTTCTACCAACGTTGAGGTCAATTCCAACAATTTTTGGGTCCAGGGATTATCCCTGGTCGGTTGCTGCCAGTGCCAACTCTTCCAATCATTAACACAATGTTCAGCCCAAAAACCAGATGATGAGGCCATGATTGGGCAACCCATAATTGCCTCCATCCAGGGGATGCCTACAAAAGGTGCACTTGCCAGGGGATAGTCACCCAAATTTTGGTGAGTCTCGTAAAGCCTGTCACAATCTTCCAGAAACAGATCGGTTCGGATATCTTTGGGTTTAACTAATCCCGGAGAAATTGTTGCCATCAAGAGGGGAAACCGATGCTCAAGGGTAAAACCAACATTTATACCCAGCAACGGCCGGCCTATATCGCGCCGATCCCAAAATGCTTTGTGTATTTCGAGATCAAACATTTTCACCTACTTATAATTGCGGTATTTCTTCCGTATCCAGTTCGGGTCGGTGGAAAATGGGAATCCATTTGCCCGGGGGGGAGATATCAACTATTGTATTACCACGCCATTGTTCAGTATATTCCGTTCCGTCCAGCGAACCTGGTGTTTCTTTTATTTCCGCTATCCGAAGCGGATAGGTCACAGTCAACAAGTCGTCCTTCTCCACATTGTCAAAGACAATATACGAACCATCCCATTTAACTGGAATTGGCTTTCGCTGTAAATATGCTATGACTTTTTCCTTTAATGTCCACTGAGGAACTCGAACCAGTACTTTTCGGGCGGTTTTCACTTTGACATCAATCTCACCACGATATGGCAGGCAAGAGACCACATCAACAAGTGATGATTTCCTGTTAAAGGCCATATTGACTCGTGTCTTTTCTTCATCTCCGGTTACCGTTTGCGACCAAATAGCATTCGCGCCGCGAATAGTGGCGTCCGCACAACAGCCCTGCATGTGAATCCCCGGCAAGTCCGGATCTAAATCAGAAGGTAGTTTATTAACCCAATCAGGAAAACCGCACAGACCAAGCTGCTGACCGACCATCCTTTCTGCCGTCTCTATAGCCTGGGCATAACGGTGATCCAGGTCCTGAGCTTGTTCCGAAGCAATCTTTGGGTTAGTATTTTTTTGAAGTCCATTATCCGCTTTGAGCCAAAGTACAGGATTGCCCATATCAAAAGTCTTGTCTTTTACCGGTGTATCAGTATCAATCCCATACTTGTCGCTCAGGTAGCTCTCAACCGCTGATTTTTGCCGGTTATCAACAGAATCATAAATTATTATCTCAGCTATACCGCTCTGAAGAAGGAAACCAAACTCTCGCAAAGCACCAATAGCAGCTACTGATTTTTCACCATAATCAAGCCCCTTACTCTTCGAAGAAACAAGTTTAACTCCATCAGCATAAATACTTTTGTTGTTTTCGTCATAAGTTACGGTAATTATATGATACCCTTCAGGTAAAACATCTGGAGGTGATAACGGATCATAATTTTTTTCGGTGCCGTCTGTAGTTAAAAATATCACTGAGCCGTGCGGGCCAATCGAAAGATTGATGCCTTTACCCCAATTAATCGGGTTATCATAATTGGAATAGTATGTCTGAGGGTCACCTCCAGCCACAACTTCAAGAACAGCGTAAATGCTGAATCGTTTTAATCGCAAAGCAGCACTGTCATCTAAAGTCAGATAATCATTACCGTCAAACCGTATCACATCACGTTCGCCTCGTGGAAAAGTTTCGACACTTTGTTCGATTTGATTACTTCGTGCTTGCGCATGATTACCTGCGGTGCTAGCGTCCTCCCATCTTGTCTTTTGTTTATCTTTGTCCATCTTTTTTTGGAGACACTGTTTTAACACCGCAAGGTAAGCCGGAGTCAACCTGAACCGCTGTTCCACCAACTGACCTCTGAATATCTGTTCCGCTCGATCATAATAGTCAACAAATCCCGCCAGACTGGCATCAAGCTTTGCAACTGCCCCCAGAGCAGCAGCTGTTTGAACCACATCCCCTACCGTACACCCTTCACAATCACCCTGTTTCTCCCAACCGGTCGCTACCATTAGCCATTCGCTCAGCCAACCGGTTATACTGCCCGCATCCGGATTGTGAACCGGGTCATACAGCCAGTCGAATGTTTTGTGTGCCTGATTTATTATGCGCAAACCTTTCTCCACTCGCCCAGCTTTAATAAGCTGTTCACCCAGTAAAACAAGGCCCGGAAGACAATGAGTATGGCCGTGCATATGCCAACTGGCCACACTCTTTTGTGAATTACCGCCAAAAGAACCGTCAGGCCGAAGACTCCCATCATTACCATTAGGATCGCAGCTGTTCATTAGACGATTTGCTAAAGCTTCAGCAAAATCAAGCGCATCTTCATCACCTGTCACACTATACCATTCAGCAAAAGCCCAGGTATTCCAACCGACAGCCAAATGCTGCCATCCTCCCATGGTCGGATCACTTGTTTCTTTGGCAGGCGGGTCACCGGGAGCAAAACTTCCTTGGGGATACCAAGCAACCTTTCCGACATTCGGCCAAGTTTCAATTATCGCATACTTCTTTAATGTATTTAACGCTTTTTCGGCCCATTTTTTATACCATTCCACACCGGTATATTCGTACATTAATATCAGATTCTTACAAAATTCACCATGCCCTACGGCACAACCACGGTGCATGGAATCCGGACTGTATGGAATACCACAGTCAGGATCTGTACAAGATAACAGATAGCCAATCTGCCCGATTTCGTAGGGATCATTTTTTTTCTGTTCGGGAAACATTGAATGCAATGCCGCGTGTGCCGCTAAAGAACGCATGTTATTATCCGGGCCATCCACACTATGCTGTTTAATACTGGGCCAGGGAAGCACCCTGCAATCGAAACTTAATCTTAATGTTGGTATTCCACCCGGTAACATGCCCCAAGGAATCCCGCGTTTGCTTATCCAGCCTTTCCATGCTTCATTAACAATATCCATGGGGTCCAGTGTCTTTGCTGCTATGGCGAAAATCGGTGGATATGAAACATACTCTTTTATGGTAATATGACGGGGGGCGGCGGGTTTAGCTTTTTTTGATTTTTGACCGACATCCTGTTCCGCTCGCGCCATAAGAACCAGGCAACACAGAATAAGTATTCCTGTTATTAACTTGTTTTGATAATTCTTTATTATATAACCCTCAGCATTATCCTCTTAGGAAAGATGTTCACAATCTGTCATCCCGTAGTAGTAATTTTATACTGTTTGCCCTCAACACACTGAATCCTTGCTTGGGCATGGCACCTAAAGATATAAAATCATTTGCTTGCTTAGATTATCGCATAAAACAAAGACTATTACATACACCATTTCTTGCAAAAATATCCCCATATTCTGCAACTATATAAATAAGTAGCTGATTTGTGATTTCAGCAGAATCATGACGCCAACAAGCACACAAAATTATGATAACAACGAATTTGTTGAACGCATAGAGTACAACATGCAAGGTACCCGGATCCCCGGCATATGACAAAAAAACACTTGATATAACTGTAATATGATATTAATATTTAGCCTGTTTCTCGCTTGAAAAAATTGATAAGCAGAGCATCATACATCTTCAATTAAACCATCGACTTTAAGGAGATTGTTCAATAGCTTCCAAGAAAGTAATACTGCTAATTGAGTCTTCAACAGAGTGTGGCCGTAGATTTTTAAGGGGTATTACAAAATATTCTGCTCAGCACGGCCCTTGGAGATTTTTTCTGGAAGCTCCAGAGTATATAAAAGCCCCTAAGAAAAAAGGTAAATTGCACTGGTTTCGTGGGGTGGATGCTGATGGTATTGTCGTGCGCGACTTGGAAATAGTCGACGAAATTATTGACATACAATTACCAATTATTGTGGGCAGCACTATCAAACTACCCAATCTGAGATTACCAACTATCGGCGCAGATTCTGAAATGATAGGTAAAATGGGGGCAGAGCATTTTATTGAACGTGGTTTGCGAGAATTCGCTTTTTGTGGCTTTAATGACTCGCTCTGGTCACAAAACCGTTGTGCTGGTTTTTGCCGAAGGCTTGCTCAGAGCGGATTTGAAGCTCATACGTACCTACCATCAAAACCAAAAGATAAGCGGTCCTGGAAAAAGGAACAAAACCTGACTGCAGACTGGTTAAACTCACTACCCAAACCTGTGGGGATAATGACCTGTAATGATTATCGAGGGCGAGAGCTCATCGAAACCTGCAAAATAGCTGGTATCCATATACCTGAGGAAGTAGCTGTCCTGGGAACAGATAATGACGATTTGGTTTGTAATCTGTGTCTACCCCCTCTTTCAAGTATAGATATAAATTATGAATATGCCGGGTATCAGGCCGCTGAATTGCTGGACAAATTGATGGCTGGTGAAAAAATGAACAACCAGAAGATTCTTGCCCAGCCCATCCGAATTGTACCCAGACAGTCAACCGATATTTTAGCTATAGACGATATTGAAGTTGCAAGTGCCCTGCGATTTATCCGTGAACATTGTATAGAACCGATGCAGGTTTCAGATGTAGTGGACTCCACAACTCTGTCACAACGCAGGCTGTACAATAGATTTTCCAAAGCTATTGGCCGGTCAATTCATGCGGAGATTACACGTGTCCGCTGTGAGAAGATTGCCCAGTTATTACTGGAGACAAATATGACCGTGTCGCAGATCGCCATAAAAATGGGTCTCTGCGATGATCGCCATCTATCACGATACTTTAAAAATGAAATGGGATTAACTCCCCGGGAGTATCGCAAGCAACACGGCTTCAATATCCTCCACAAACGTGATTAAATACCATCACTACGCTTTTGCAATTCATTATTTATTAACAGGTATGCTATAGCATTTCCGTACATTCACTGCCTCTGGATTTACAAAATACGAAAAGGAAGTAGAGAAAGCCACCCGCTTGGCTGCAAAATATGGCGATGTATTTGCAGGATATGGTGTTTGTAAACATTTGCTTTTATGCAATAATAAATATAAACAGGTTTGTTTTTTTCAGAGTTTTTATAAATCTTTCCTGATTTTATTGGATATTTTAGGGACTTGACACTATGGAAATTGATCTAAATGGCAAAGTTGCAGTAGTTACAGGGGCAGCAAGGGGAATCGGCCGGGCAATCGCGAAAATACTTATAGATAATTCAGCGACAGTTATCAGCGCTGATATTTTGGAAGATGAAGGCCGTAAAACAGTCGAAGAATTATCTGCCAGTGGTACCTGTCTGTTTATTCGATTAGATGTAACCAATCGCCAGAATGTGGAAGACATGGTCAAAACTGTAGTTGACAAATTCGGCAGAATCGACATTTTGGTCAACAATGCCGGTATAAATGTCGGCGCTGACAAAAAAGATAGAACTACCATCGATAAATTTACCCAGGAAAATTGGGACAGGCTTCTGGAAGTTAACCTTACGGGAGTTTTCCATTGTTCTCAGGCAGTTTCTGAAGTAATGATAAAGCAGAAATGCGGAAAGATTATCAATATCGGATCGGTTTTGGGATCTATTCCAGCACGCAATCAAATTGGCTTTATCGCCTCCAAAGGTGGTGTGCACAATATGTCCAAAGCAATGGCTTTGGAACTTGCGCCTTATGGTATAAACGTTAATTGCGTTGCGCCGGGCTCGATATCAATGGACATAAATCTTTTCGACAACAAAGACGCCGCCCAAGTAGAAATGCGGGAGCGAATGCTTTCTCATGTGCCCATGGGTTGCTTTGGAAAGGTTGATGATATCGCCAATGCCGTATTGTTTCTCTCTGGTGAGGAAAGCAGGTATATCACCGGTGTAACTCTTACAGTCGATGGCGGTTGGTCTTGCGGTTATGCAAGAGATTTTTGATGTATAGAAAGCTTCTGTTATAAAACTGATCGATGTTAGTGTGGCAATATCGAGGAATTGTCCAGTTTGGCCGGGGGGGGGCCAGAGTGTGACCATGTTTTGATTGGTAAAGGGGCATATTTCGCAGAGTGTGGGAGTAAGGTAAAATTGTGAAGTATCCCTATAAGCGTGAAAAACACGTTTTATCAGAGCGGTTGTCGCGACAACCACAACAGCGGTTTTAGCAGCAAACAGCGGCTTTGGGCAAGAACATAAATCTTGAAAATAGCCATAATTACAGCAATAATGGGATTTTGGGAAAGATTTTCAAGACCGTCGCCTTAAACCACTCGGCCACGCCTCCAAGTCTTTATTGACAATAGGTTACATCAATTAGGATTTTTGAAAACCCCTAAATGTGCGGGATTTGAGCGAAAATTTATTTGTTAGATATCCCACGGCTGGTATGGAATTTATATCATTTTTAAGTTGCTGCGTCAACTCCCCAGTATAGTCCTTCTGATTCACCATAAGTGTAGAGTGGCCCGGGACTTGCATTGAAATGTCTGGTGAGAGCCCGGCACCTTTAATCAGGATTGTATCTTTACGGTAACTTTTTTCTAATTACAACACTGATCCTTCGGCCCGGTCCAGAGCTGATGTTCTTTTGAAAAATTCCAGCCTTTAGCCGTACAGCCAATGTCTATCATCGGCATATTACTCTTTAGTATAGCGGTTGTCTCATCCCAACTTTTCACGCCACTGACGGCATCGGGGACGCGCACATTCTGCAAACCACAGCAAGTTGCGAACTTTAAAGACTGCTCTATAGAAAGACCACGCAGAAAAGCAGTTAAAAAACCTGCTATCGACGAATCTCCCGAACCTGCGGCAGTAGCAAAATTATCCGCTGCAAATGCCGGAGCCCAAAGTTCTCGATTAGACCAGTTGTCAAAATCCGCCGGTTTAGCAAGTCCCATGGAATCAAATATTTTTTTGCCCTGTGTTTTGACATAAAATCCCCGGTATCCGGCCTTAAGTGCGGCGATCTTTGCCCCCATAGATAATACTTCATCTGCAAATCGTGAATAATCTTCAGGTGTCAGATGGCCCAGCAGCTCGGCGCCATTGTATCGCTTTTTCATTTCCAGGAATTTTTGGGGATCAAGCATATAGAATGCTTCTTCAACCGAAGGAAGAAAAATATCAATATAAGGTAAAATTTTTTTCAGCACCTGCCGCCAATTTACTTTACCGGATTCGGAATCCGGATCCGGTAAAGCCATATCGCAGGAGGTAGTCGCTCCGGCTTGTTTGGATATTTTAAAAAACTTCATTAGCTCCTCACCCTCATTCTGATACATTCGTTTCATTAGTGGTGGGTAGCCGAAATGGATACTTTTGCATTGACTGATAAGATCAGGATTGAGATCCGAAAAAGTAAAATCATCGTTGGTTCCCGGATTATGGAGCAACACTCTGTCAATACCCGGAGGAGAGATTACGATTGTATAAGAACTTGGGATATTGTTACGGACAAGGATTCCCTCAGCGCTGCCGTTTCTTTTTAGCATGTCTGTCGTTATTCTGCCCAGCGCGTCATCTCCCACACAGGCACAGAAACATACGTTCAAGCCAAGTTTTTTCATGACTATACCCGTATTAGAGACAGACCCTCCTGTATTAATTTTAACCTCACCCACATTAACAAGTTTGCCCGGAGTCAAAATGTCATCAAAAACTTTCACGCCCGAATCCGCAAAAAGAGGTATAATGTCGATACACAGGTGTCCAGCCGCCATTATGTCGTATTTCTTCATCTCCAAAACATCCTTAATCATGTATCAGGTACAAACTCATGATATTGGTAGAGCTTTATTATAATTATAAACATCAACGGCCGATTCCAGTATGCCGCCAGCAGTTTAATATGAAGTTTCAAGACCGGATAAATGTCAGCAATCCCACGTGTTTATCTGGGTGTTGCATCTGGTAGTCCGCCGTCAACGGGCAGGGTGGCGCCGGTGGTCGGACTTTGCCGTGAGACAAAATAAAGCACGGCGTTTGCCACGTGACGGCCGGTTACTGCAGCTTTTAACAGGTTGCGATTTCGGTAGTATTCATGCAGCTCTTTTTCGTTGATACCACGGGCTTTCATACGGTCTTCACCCACCAAATCCCACAAGCCCGATTTATATTTTCCCTCGGAAAAGACTGCATCCGGAGCAACCATATTAACGCGGATATTATGCGGGGCAAATTCCAAGCTGGCAATTCTTCCCAGTTGATGGCAGGCTGCTTTTGTCGCACTATAGGCACTAAAGCTGGCACTGGGCGAAGGAACATTTTTGGTGGACATAATCACAATATCGCCACCCTTATCCTTTTCAATCATCCTTCGTCCGACCTCTTTAAGCACGATCAGTGTGCCGTCAACATTAACTTTCTCCAAGAATTGAAACCGTTCAATGTCCATATCAATAATTTTGGAGACATGTGCAATTCCGGCATTATGAACCAGGATATCAAGTTGCCCAAATTGCATATATGTTTTATCCAGCGCCTTGGCAACGGATTCCACCTTCGTCACATCCATCGGCCAGCCCAGAGCCCGTCCCGGCGCTGGTTTCAGGTCCTCGACAAAATCATCAAGCTTCGGGCCCGGCAGATCGGTCGCTATCACGGTTGCGCCGTTTTCCAGCAGCATTTTACATACCCCATAACCGATGGCACCGGCTGCGCCTGTTACTAAAGCAATTTTATCTTGCAAGAGCATATTATTTTATTGCCTCCATAATAATATTTAAGTTTGCAGCCGCGTCTTTACCATCAAATACGGTATTTCCTCGCCCAGATTCATCATGTCCGCGGTTAGAATACCGACACTTAATTGAGGTGATGTTTTCCTGAGCTTCTCAAAAATTGCCTGCTTATTCATTATTTCTCATTTTTCAGGGTATTAAATAAATCCAACGCATCTTTGGGTTTCATATTTTCGTGGATGACCTTGTTGACGGCTGTCATCATGGCAATCGGAGCATCTGACTGAAAAATATTGCGCCCCATATCCACCCCGGCCGCCCCCTGCTGTACGGCATTAAAGGCCATGGTCAGGGCGTCGAGCTCGGGAAGTTTTTTACCGCCGGCCATGACAATCGGAACTGGACAGGAAGAGGTAACGGTTTCAAATTCTTTCTCTACGAAATAAGTTTTGACCACATGAGCACCAAGTTCGGCACACATACGGCAAGCCAGACGGAAATACTGCGCATCCCGTACCATATTCTTACCCACAGCAGTAACTGCCATGACTGGAATACCGTAGCGCATGCCCATATCTACCAAACGCGTCATATTGTGCACAGAACGGGTCTCAAATTCCCCTCCGATGAAAACCTGTATGCCGATTCCAGAGGCATTGAGACGAATGGCATCTTCAATGTCCAGGGCGATTTGCTCGTCCGAAAGCTCTTTTAAGATACTGGGGCCGCCACTGGCTCTCAAAAACACCGGTCTTTGGATATCGGCCGGGATCAATGAGCGGAGAATACCTCGTGTGCAGAATAGTGCATCACAGTGCGGCGCCAGCGGTACGATTGTCTGATCAATTCTTTCCAAACCCGTCGTCGGTCCCTGAAAATAACCATGGTCAAACGCCAGCATGACAGTACGCCCGGTAGCCGGATTGAACACGTGGGCAAGACGATGCTTCATGCCCCAGTCTAAATTTCCGCTGCCTTTGAGGAAGAACCCGGCAGTTTCCTGGGGAATATCAGTATAGTAATTCTTTTCTCTCTTATTTACATCAACTTC
>Ga0272442_10001385_pt1 | contig 36984 bp, 32 predicted proteins | sample SSMForm2O_FD_200262 | JGI IMG/M metagenome (GOLD analysis project Ga0272442, IMG submission 200262) | Marine sediment archaeal communities from Little Sippewissett salt marsh, Falmouth, MA, United States - SSM-Form-2O | ecosystem: Environmental > Aquatic > Marine > Wetlands > Sediment ... | reverse complement strand
CCGCTGCCGCGCTATCGCGGCAGCGGCAGAGATCCGGGGGCCTGCGGCCCCCTCAACCAAGGAGTCGGAGGCCCAGATCCAACCTTAGCCGGGGCGATCTGCTGTCCAACGATCGGGGTCCACCGCCATCCTCGAGCCACTGCTCAGCGGAATCACCCTCATCTGGGCGCGACAAATCTGCCCTTGGGGTATCTGACTCCGCCTGCTAGTCTCCTGCCCGGTCGCAAGAAACAGATTCCCGCTTCATGGTTTGCCGACCAGCGGGAATCAAGAGGAGTTGAACGTGGTCAAGGATACATCTACGGAGCCCAGACGCTGACCAAGGCTAGTTCTTGAACCTCGTCATCGTCGAATCCCCCAACAAGTGCTCCAAGATCGCGGGCTACCTCGGCCCCAACTTCCGCGTCGTGGCCACGGTCGGCCACTTCCGCGACCTGCCGGAGCGTGACCTGTCGGTCGACCTCGACACCATGCAGCCGACGTACGTCATAGACCCCAAGAAGCGTGACGTGGTCAAACGGCTCAAGGCTGAGGCTAGTAATGCCGACCAGGTTCTGCTCGCCCCAGACCCCGACCGAGAGGGCGAGGCCATCGGCTGGCACGTGGCCCAGGTGCTCAAGCTCGGGAGCAAGGCCCAGCGCATCGTGTTCCACGAGATCACCAAGACCGCGGTCAATGCCGCGGTCAAGACGCCCGTGCCGATCGACCAGGACCTGGTGGACGCCCAGCAGGCCCGCAGGGTGCTGGACCGGATCGTGGGCTACCAGGTCTCTCCACTGCTCCAGCCGTTAGGAAAAGGCCTGTCCGCCGGGCGGGTCCAGACAGCCACCCTGCACCTGGTCTGCGCCAGAGAGCGCGATAGGCTGGACTTCAAGCCCGAACCCTACTGGGTCCTCCGTGTGACCTACGAAAACGGCCTCACGGCCGAGCTGGCGGACCAGAACGGCAATCCCAGGAAGGTCAAGGAGGCCTCCGAGGCGGCCTCGGCGCACGAGCGGGCGAGGATCTCTCCCCACCGCGTGGCCTCTGTGGAGCGCGAGGAGGTCGACAAGCGCCCTCCCCCGCCCTTCACCACCTCCGCACTGCAGCAGGCCGCCTCGGCCCGCCTGGGGCTCGACCCGGCCCGGACCATGCAGCTCGCCCAGGCCCTGTTCGAGGGCGGGCACATCACGTACCACCGCTCCGACTCGGTGGCCCTGTCCGAGGATGCGGTCCTCATGGCCCGGCAATACCTCCGGGTGCACATGCCCGACTCGGTGCCGGACCAGCCGCCCGTGTACCGCTCCAAGGCCGGGGCCCAGGAGGCGCACGAGGCCATCCGAACCACCACGCTCGAGCCCGTCCAGCTCACCGGCGACGAGGCCGCCCTGTACGAGCTGATCCGCACCCGTTTTCTTGTGTGCCAGTGCAAGCCGGCCCGTCTGGCCAGGACCGTGGTGCTCACCGCGGTTGGCGCCGGCGAGGACCAGCTCTTCTTCGCCGCCCGCGGGACCGAGGTGCTCGAGCCCCACTGGCTGTACCTGGAGAAGGACCAGGACGACGCCGGCGAGGACGGCTCCGAGCCCGAGCACCAGATCCTGCCCCCTGTCGAGCCCGAGCAGCTGCTCAAGGTCACGGGCACGGACCTCAAGGAGAAGGCCACAAAGCCCCCTGCCCGCTTCACCGAGGCCAGCCTTGTCAAGGAGATGGAGAAGCTCGGGATCGGCCGACCGAGCACGTACGCGGCCACCATCGCCACCCTGTACAAGCGGTCCTACGTCGAGCGAGAGAAGAAAGCGGTGGCCCCTACCCCGCTGGGCATGAAGGTCGACGAGCTCATGCTCGCTGGGCTGGAGAGCCTGACCAGCCACGAGTACACCGCCGACATGGAGTCCGTCCTCGACGAGATCGCGTCCGGTAAGCGGCGCTGGGACGTTTGGCTCAAGGAGTGGTACTCCGGGTTTCGGCCCCAGCTCGCGGCCGCGGCAAAGACCTGGGGCGAGATGATCGCCGAGGTCCGCAAGCGGGCCGCGGCCGGCGACGAGGCAGCGGCCCGGGCCGCGGGCCTCGACCCCGATGCGCCGGACTGCCCCGAGTGCGGCACGCCCATGCGTCGCCGCAAGGCCAAGTCCGGAGATTTCTGGGGCTGCCCTCGGTTCCCCGAGTGTCGCCAGACCCTGCCCATCGCGGCCCAGGCGCCCGCGCGGAAGAAGGGCGACGAGGCCAGCGACATCACCTGCCCGGCCTGCGGCCGGGTCATGGTCGAGCGCAAGGGCAGAAACGGTAAGTTCCTCGGCTGCAGCGGGTATCCGGAATGTAGAGAAACGGCTCCCATTGAGCTCACCAAGAAGCGTTATCGGAAGTGTCCGGACTGCGGTAAGCCGTTGAAGAAACGGAAGGGCAAGAGCGGTGAGTTCTGGGGCTGTACCGGATTTCCGGGATGCAGGTACACCGAGGAGGTCAAAACCCACAGTCGGCGTGGGCCCGCCAGCTGAACCTCGGTTGGTGTTGCTCTACCCGCGACGGGTGGGACATTCCCACTTGACTATTTTCCCACCATCCGCCAGAATGGAGTCGGATGGAGGGCGTCATGGGATCGCCGATCACCAAGTCCGCTGACTCCAAGGGCAGGATCGCGCTCGGCCGCCGCTTCGCCAACAGGACCGTTATCGTGCGCGAGGTGGACGAGACCGAGGTGGTGGTCACCCTGGCCAGCGTCATTCCCGAGCGTGAGGCCTGGCTGTTCAGGAACGAGCAGGCCCAGGCGCTCGTGGCTGCCGGCCTCGAGCAGGCCCGGGCACGACGGTTCATCGACGCTCCCCCGGACCTTGAGGCCGATGCCGAGCTCGCGGACGAGATTGACGGCGACGCCTGATGTTCGAGCCGGTCTGGACCGAGGCTGCGTCCGAGACGTACCGCGAGCTACGAGCTGACGCTGAAGTCTCTCTCGCGAGCCGCAAGAAGAAGAAAAAGAAGAAGGCGTCCAAGGCCGAGGGCCTGTTCAAGCAGGTCAACAAGTGCGTGCGCCTTCTGCTTGCCAATCCCAGGCATCCGGGGCTGGAGACCCACGAGTACCACTCGCTCACGCACCCGTACGATCCCAAGGGCAAGGTCTTCGAGGCGTACGTCCAGCAGCACACACCTGGCGCGTACCGCCTGTTCTGGTGCTACGGTCCCGAGAAGCGGCAGATCACGATCATCGCAATCACCCCGCATCCTTGAGTTGAGTCGATCTCCGGTCGAGATCCGGGTTTCTGGACTGCTGGGTTTCTGGCTCCCTGCTGCGCGAAGAACGCGGGCCCTCGGCCGCGAAAATGACATTGCCCTGCCCTGCCGCACAGATGTGCAGTAGTCGATTCAGGCGACCTCGGGAGCGGCAGGAAGCGATCCCGGGGGTCGGCACCCCCGGACCCCCAACCGGACCTGTACCGCCGGCGTTGCCGGCGTCGGTGTCGCTGCACCTGGTGGCCGGCGCCCCCAGACCCCCGAGGACAAGCCTTTAGTCTGGTCGGGGGTCGGCACCCCCGAACCCCCGTCCGGATCTGTACCACCGGCGCAGCCGTCGGCGATGTGGCTGCACGCGGGGGCCGGCGCCCCCAGACCCCCGAGCGATCTGCTTTGTACAAGGTCGCCTCTGGCGAGGCGGCGGGGTGGGCGGCCGCGGCCGATGCCGCGGGCGCTGGCCGAGCGATACGCCCTGCCCGCACCGTCGCCGGAATCCGTCTCCTCTGAGCTACTCGCCCATCTTGGCACCATGCTCCGTCTCCGGGTGGCGGTGTCCGGGGGCCCCCCGCAGAGCCGACCGCAAGGGATCGATGCGGGGGTGGACGCCGACAGGACCCGGAGCCCTGCGAGAGCCTGCAGCTCCTCCCTGCCCGAACCCCAGCAACACGGAACCCGGAACCTGGAACGTGAAACCCCCGCCGAAGGCGGGCGACCAGGAACTCGGAACCAGGAACTCCGGCCGAAGGCCGGCGATCAGGAACCTGGAACTTGGAACGTGGCACGCCGGATGGCTGGCCTTCAAGGGCGGGGCTACTTCACCAACTCCACCTTTCCGCGCGTCCGCGCGATGACCTCGAGGAAGACAACGAGGTTGTTTCCTGCCAGGCCGGGCCGTGCCGTCGGAACCAGCAGTGCCTCGAAGCCCTGGTCTCTTGCAGCCGTGGCGATCGCCTGGGTCAGGCGGTATCCGCCTGGCTTGGGCTGGACCAGATCCGCTGCCGTGACTCCGAGTCGGTCGAGCACCTTGCTGCTCGTGAGATCGATCACGTTGGTCAGCTCGGCCGTGAAGGTGGCTGTGTGCCAGGCGGCGTCCTTGATCGAAACGGTCTTGAGTGCTTGCGTGGTCTCGCCCATGCACAGGGTCGGGTTGTCGGACAGGTACAGAACCTCGTCCTCGGCCGCGGTGTGATACCGTCCAGGTACCAGAGAGGAACCTATCGGGCTGTCTATCTTGCTGCGATGCTTGGCCAGGACAGTCCGGTAGAACCGTCCCGAGACCTTGCGGCCGCGGATCCTGGACAGTATCGAGGGATCGAAGCCGGCTACGCTCACCCGGGGATGCCCCACTCGGCGCGTTCGAGCTCGTTTTCGAGCACCTTACGTCCGTATCTGGACTGGATCAGGTCCATCGGCGGCTGGTCGAGGAACTCTGGGTTGGGGGTGGCCAGCCAGTCAGCGATGTGCTTCCTGTCGACCAGCTCGTCTAGCCGGCGGCAGAGCTGCTCCATGTATTCGATCTGCTCCTGCACTGCGGCAGCCGGGCTTATGCCTTCCCCTTCCCAGCGCGCCACGCTCCGGACCGAGACGCCGAGCAGCCGGGCGAGCTCTTCCTGGGAGATCCGCAGGAAGCGACGTAGCCGTGTCGTGCTGGATCTTGGTCTGCGGCCGCTCTTTCGTGCCGTGGTTTCTGCTGCAGAAGATCTGCTCATCGTCCACCTCCACTGGAAGTATGACGCGTGTCATGACACATGTCAAGCTGCCTGCTTCCCGGCGGCTTGTTCCCGCGCTTCGCGGATCCCTGCCCCTCTCTCACCATCGCAGCTGCGTCCCTTTGCCCAGCCGGCTATCGTCACCGGTCCTTCCGCCTCTGTCAGCTCGACCAGGTGGACGCCAGCGGTGTGGTCATGGCGTCCGCTTCATACCGGCTTCTATCCGTCCAACCTTCGTGGTGATGTTCTACGACGACGACAGGGTCGAGGATGTGCGCAAGAAGTAGCGCCGCGCTCGGCTGGCCGCGTCAATCCTCCGTGATCTCCGCATCCGCTTCCGCGCCCGCCTCGGCGTCCGGCTCGGTCTCTACCTCGAAGCACTCACCGGTCACACGATTACACCGCTCCCAGGGAAAGCAGCTTTCGTCATCGTTGCAGAACAGCGGTTTGGGCGCGCAGAGCCCGGCCGTGCAGACCATGCCCACCGGGCAGTTCTCGGCCAGGGTTTCGCGTGTGCAGGACGGGAACCTGGTGTAGCAGTTTCCGCCAACTTCGCGGCAGCGCACCCAGTACACGTCGGGTACGGGCTGGGCGCAGTCGCCGTCGTTGTTGCACGGCTCGCCGCCGAAACACTCGCGCAGCGGGGTGTAGCACGTCTCGCCTTGCGCGCATTCCGAGTCAGAGTCGCAGGCGTACTCACACACGTGGTCGCGGCAGATGAAATCGACGCCGCAGTGCCAGTCATGCACACAGTCGTACAGCCAGCACTGGTGCTCGTTGCACAAAAACTCAGGTGGGCAATCGCCATCTCGCTCGCAGGGCAGACGCACACACTCGCCGAACTCACACCAGCTCCCGCGTGGACAATCAGCATGGCTGCCGCACCCGCACTCGCACCAGCCCCAGCAACTGAACATGTCGCAGCGTTTCAGGCCTACCTTGTCGCCGAGGCACGTGCAGTGCTTCTCCTCACCTGGCTGGCACTCGTTGCAGTCGCGCCCGCAGTCGCAGCCCGCGCCGGCGCACGTCAGCGACAGCGCCACGACCAGCATGCGGGAGAGCAGCATGGCGAATCCCCCAGACCCGCCCATGATAGCGGCCTACGTCATCCGGGTCCATCGAGGCGAAGCGCTCTCGACGCCAGAATTTGCCCTCCCGGGCGGGAGATGTACAGGCACATGCCCAGATAGGCCTGCATGCATCCATAACCCTCCCACGTGACGAGCATTGTATTTCCTCGGTTAACGAATACCAGCCGCGGCCCTCGTTTTACGGATCGCGAAAGCCTCGACTGGCTGCGTTCTGCCGCTGTCAGCCTGCTCGTTTCGCCTGAATGTCCGTGCTGGATCGCAGAAGGATATCGGTGTCGTCAAAAATCCGTCCACCAGATGGCCCCATTCTACTACCCGCTCCCATCCCGCTCCCGGCTTCAGCCTTCGAGCCCGTCTGGCCCGGGCGCCCTCGCCGGCCTTTCCTGGCCCCCTGGTTTTCGTAATGCTACAATCCCTCCAACCTGATCCGGGGGATCCGATGCGCCACCAGAGCCATTCACTGATCGTGCTCGCCCTCCTGTCCCTGCTCCTGCTCGCCGCCTGCGGCGACAGCTCCTCGAGCGGAGACAGCGACTCGGACACCGACACAGATACGGACACCGATTCCGACAACGACACGGATTCGGATTCCGACACCGACTCTGACACCGACACCGACGTGGACACGGACACCGACTCCGACACGGACAGTGACTCGGACACCGACTCCGATACCGACTCGGACACAGACTCGGACTCGGATAGCGACTCGGACACAGACACCGATTCAGACACGGACACCGACACGGACACGGACACCGACTCTGACTCCGACTCCGACACCGACTCCGACACGGATACGGACACGGATTCCGACACGGACACGGATTCCGACACGGACACGGATTCAAACACTGACACGGATCTCGAGGAGAACGGTGAATCCTGTCTCGAGGACGTCGAGTGTTCGAGCAATCACTGCCAGAACGGATTCTGCTGCACATCCGGAGACTGCTGCTCCCAGGCAGCCGACTGTCCGGCTGCCTACACGGTTGCTGCGACGTGCAATGATTCGATGAGCTGTCAGGGCACGCGCGGTGATGCTTCATGCAGCGCCTCGTTCCAGTGCGGGACAGCCACTGTCGAAGACGACTCGGCCTGTGACGATACAGTGGTCTGCACGCCGGCATTCTGCTTCGATGGCGTCGAGCAAGGTGCCGATCGCTGCACTGGCCTCTCAGACCAGGGCGGGCGATGCGCGGACAACGGCGGCACGCAGAACTGCGCACCGTACGTGTGCGGCGACACGGAGTGCCTTGAGAGCTGCGTCGCTGAAGACGACGGTCTCTGCGCATCCGGATTCCATTGCGACGACGGTACCTGCAATCCAGACTTCCACCACGGCCTGCGCTGCGACGAGGCGAGCGACTGCATGAGTCAGCATTGCCAGAACGGATTCTGCTGCCCGGCAGGAGACTGCTGCGCCAACAGCGCAGACTGCCCGGCCGCCTACACGGTGGTCCCGACCTGCCATGACGCGCTGACCTGCTCGGGAACCCGCGGCGACGCTTCCTGCAACAACGCCAAGGAGTGCGAGACCATCACGACAGATGACGACAGCGCCTGTGACGAGAGCGTCGTGTGCAACGGAGGATACTGCTCGGACGAGGACGCAATGGCGTACGGCGCCGACACCTGCACTGGCGCCGCGGACCAGCAACGAGTGTGCCCTGACAGCGCGGATGACACCAGCTGCGACAACTTCGTCTGCGACGGAAATCAGTGCAGCGCGACGACCTGCCGGAACAACTGGGAGGGCCCGAGCTGCGACACCTGCCCGGGCAACTGGGATCCCGATGCGTACTGCGCCTCCTGCAAGGGCGGCTGGGGCGGCCAGGACTGCGACCAGCTCTGCGTGCGCTACGTTGATGTCAACGCCGGACCGGGGGGCGACGGCACCAGCTGGCTCACAGCGCATGACACCGTGGCAGAGGGCATCCAGGCCGCAGCCGATGCCGTGGAGAGCGATCCAGCCTTCGAGAGCTGCGAGGTCTGGGTGGCGGCCGGCGTGTACTATGTCTACCTGTGGGGCGTCTCCGACACGATATCGATGCAACCGCACGTCCTGGTCTACGGAGGCTTCAGCGGCAGCGAGACTGCCCGGGAGGAGCGCGACTGGACGTCGAACGTCACCGTACTGGACGGACATGACGACTTCGGCGAGAGCTATCAGGTCCTTCATGTGGTAACGGGCGCCAGCGACTCAACCATCGATGGATTCACCATCACCGGTGGGAACGCGAGCGGCTCGGACGATGACGGACGCGGCGGCGGTGTGTTCAATCCAGGTTGGTCTCCGCGCTTCGCAAACTGCACGTTTACCCACAACACGGCGGCGACTCAGGGCGGCGGCGTGTACACATACGGCGGAAGCCCCGTGTTCGAGAACTGCGTCTTCGACAGCAACACGGCTGCCGAGGGCGGCGCGATATTCATGCGGGCCGCGCCGATGCGCCTGACGGACTGCGACTTCACCAGCAACAGCGCCTCCACCACCGGCGGAGCCGTCCACAACCAGTCCAGCAGTGCTGTTTTCGAGGACTGCCGGTTCACGGAGAACACGGCCGCCAATGGCGGCGGCGTGTACAACTACGAGACGACGCTGACCTTCGAAAGGTGCGTGTTCGAGCGGAACTCCGCCTCCGAGGACGGCGGCGGCATGCACAATGATCGGTCGGCGAATCCGACGCTGATCGAGACCAGCTTCATCGAGAACAGCGCTCGCAACGGAGGCGGGGTGTACGGCTACGCCTCCAGCCCCGCTCTGCGAGGTGTCGAATTCTCGGACAATTCAGCCCGCACGTCAGGAGGAGCGTTGTACATGTACGCTGGCGGGTCGACCGTCCAGGACTGCACATTCACGGGGAACTCGGCGAACCGGGGTGGCGCGCTCGCGATCTACTGGCGGGCCGTGATCGACATCCAGCGTAGCCAGTACATCGCGAACGTGGCGCGGGACACCAGCGGTGGAGCGATCTTCACCAGTGATAGTGACGTCACGGCGAGGAACTGCGTGTTCTGGGGCAACGAGGCAAACGAGCATGGCGGGGCCGTCTTCGATGAAGAGTACAGCCAGTTGGACGCCATTCACTGCACCTTCCGCGGCAATCGCTCCCAGCAACTCGGCGGAGCGATCAACATGGTGTTCGACTCGCGTCTGCACGTGAGGAACAGCATCCTCTGGGGCAATGCGCCATCACAGGTCGCCGCTCGTGACGATGTATCAGCGGAATTGAGCTCATTCTACTACTCGGCCATCGAGGGAGGCTGGGCTGGAGAAGGCGAAGGGAACATTGTGGCCGATCCCAGATTCGTCGATCCCGCGGCTGGAGATTTCCGCCTTAGGCCAGTGTCTCCATGCATCGATTCAGCCCGTGGAGAGGACACGCTCGACCACGACAGCGCGGGAAACCCCCGCGTCGACGATCCCGCGTCGACCAACGCCGGCTCGGGGCCGCCCTGGCCCGACATGGGCGCCCTCGAGTATCAGCCGTGCGAGGACAACGGCCACCTCGACCCGTACAGCGGCTGCACGGACTGCCTGTACGGCCGGACCGGCGCGAGCTGCGAGTCGTGGACGGCGCCGTGCATCGTCCGAGTGGACATCGACTCCACTGCGGAAGAGCCGGACGGCCTGACCTGGTCTACCGCCTTCCGGTCGGTCCGCCAGGCCGTGGAGAGTGCCCACGTCGCGACGAGAACAGCACCAGCACCGGCCACCTGCGATATCTGGATCGCGGAGGGCACCTACTACCTGTACGAGAACGAGGCCTACAACGCCCTGTCTCTGGGCCATGGGATCGAGCTGTACGGAGGTTTCGCAGGCGGCGAGACCGATCGCTCGCAGCGTGACTGGATCACGAACATTGTCGTGCTCGACGGCCACGAGTCCCCCGGCAGCGAGAACCGGGTGTACCACATCATCAGGGGCCACGACGGGTCAATCGTCGACGGACTCACGATCACAGGAGGAAACGCGTACGACGGGCTTGGCGGCGTCGGGGGCGGCCTCTGCCAGTACAAGTACGGCGGAGGACTGTACAACTTCAGCGCGTCGCCACAGGTGAGGAACTGCACTTTCACGGACAACACCGCCATGTTTGGGGGCGCGCTCGCCAACCTGCAGGGGAGCGCTCCCACGATCAGTGGCTGCGAGTTCATCGGAAACACGGCCCTGTTCGAAGGCGGAGCAGTGGTCAGCTTGCTGAGCACCACGCCGCATTTCACAAGCTGTCTTTTCGAGAGCAACACGGCAGAGAACTATGGCGGTGCCGCGAGCAGCGAATCCAGCTCGGTGTCGACCTTCGAGGAATGCACGTTCCGGAACAACGGCGAGCTCGGTACCTTCATGCCGGGTGGTGCGATCATCACGGAGTATGCCGAGACCGTGATACTGGGCGGCTCCTTCGAAGGGAACGCCGCCTGGTACGGCGGCGCGCTGTGGAACTTCGAAGCCGAGGTCACCATCAGGAACGCTTCGTTCGTCGGAAATGTCGTGGAGGAAACGGGGGGCGGCATCTGCAATACGGCACATTCAACGACGCAGGTTGAGAACTGCAGTTTCGCGGACAATCAGGCGATCAGGGGCGGCGGTATCGGCACCACCAGCGGCGTGGTGAGCGTGCTGAATACCCGGTTCTCCGGGAACAAGGCCAGGGGCAGCGAGACCGAGGAGTTCAACAAGGGCGGCGCCATTTTCTGCTCGAAGGGAGATCTGCACGCAGCGAACTGTGTATTCACGGACAATGACTCGGAGGACCGCGGTGGAGCACTGTATCTCGAAGGCCCATTCGGACCCGGCGATCCGATCACCGTCGACGTGACCAGCAGCACGATTGCCTACAACTCCGCCTCCGGCCAGGGGGGCGGAGTGTACTCGACCAACTTCGCACCCAAGGTGACGAACTGCATCCTCTGGGACAACACGCCGACCGAGGTGGAGGCGATCAGTGGAGTCGATTCCTCGTACTGCGACGTGAAGGGCGGGCTCAGCGGGAGCGGCAACATCAACGTTGATCCGCGCTTCGCAGACGCGGCGAACCGGGATTTCCATCTGATCACCGGGTCGCCCTGCGTCGATGCCGCCAACGGCGATTTGGCTCCCGAGACCGACATCGAAGGGAATCCCCGCTTCGACGTGACGCTCAAGCCGGACACCGGAACCGGAGATCCGTCGTACGCCGACATCGGAGCGTACGAGTACCAGGAATAGTCGCAACAGCCGCAAGGGGCCCGGGGCGTTGACGACCTCGTGTCCACCGTGCGGCCGGTCGAGGGCTGATCGGCCATTCAGACGCCGTGTGAGCGCCGATCGCCGGCGCTCTCGGGACCTCCTCAACTTGGAACTCGGCACCCGGTACGTGGAACCGGCTCGGATCCGCGAGCCGGGCCCGGATCCAACCGCCTCATTCGCCCTTTGAGCCACGATCTCGGCTCGACGCGTGTCCTGATACCCTCTTGATCGACCTCCGCCCTCCTCCACCAGGCAGGCTTCGACACCAGGTTTTGTCATCACGAGTCGAGCTGCTATAATGACGATATGGAGGACCCTACCATGTCGCCCAGGGGCGCCGTCGGTCCGGCATCGTTGTTCACTGCCACACTCCTTGCTGTTCTTCTGTTCTCCAGCTGCGGCCCTGACTCCTCGGACGCGGAGCCCGAGCCCGATCTCTACTGCACGGAGATGCCTTGTTCCGACCAGTTCCAGCTCTCGATCGTTTCAGCCTCCGGCACATTCGAATCAGGCTGGCTTGGCATCCTGATCCTTGCCGACGGCGAGGCCGAGCAGGACTGCGAGATCCGCATCTCCGACGATCCGTCCGAGTGCCTCGGTGTTCAGCCCTGTGTCAAGGAGAGCACCTGCAGCGCGGTGTACGCCGTCTGGGCGGATCCCCAGTCGCTGATCTTCGACGTCGGCGGCACTCCCGATGTCGTCGCCGTCGAGGTCAAGCTTGATGATAGCCTCGTCGCCGAGCGCAGCTTCTCGCCCGAGTACGCGGTGTTCCGGCCGAACGGAGACCTCTGCCCTCCTGCTTGCATGGTCGACGACGACGAGTTTCTTCTTCCCTGATCTTGCTGTTTCTAACTTGCACCTCGCCGGCGCAGCCAGCCCACTGCCCAAGTCTGCGATCTGAGTTTCAACTTCAATATCAAAGTTATAACTTGACATTAAGTTAAAACTTTAATACAAGGATCTTGGGTGCAACCTTGGTTGACGGGGAGGAAGACATGCCACCTGGAGCGAGGAAGCGGCGGTCTCGAGGGCGCCTGGACGCGTACACGCGCCACGGCATCTTCGAGGTCAAGACCGGCCTACGTTCGGTTGATGGCTTGCGGGCGGCGGTCCTGATGGTGGCGCAGGAGCTGGAGCCGGATCCGGCGACCCGAGGGTACCTCATCTTGAGTGACCCGGGCATCTCGATGGACCGCCTGAAGCGCGAGTGGCATGAAGTGCTCCGCGTCCTCCAGGTGCCTCTGGCAGGCCGGTTGACACTGATCGTGTTCAAGGACGGGCACGCCGAAGGCTTGCCCGAGCTGCCCTCGGATGCGGTCATGGAGGAGGTCAACGAGATCGTGGCGGCCGAGGAGTCGGCTGGGACGCGGCAGCGGCGGCCCGACAGCTTCTTCATCGTGCTGAAGCTGCTGGTCAACCGGTGGGTGACTGACGGCGAGCCGGTCACCACGAGCTGGTTGATGGAGGCGGCCGGCTGCTCGTACCCGACGGTAGCAGCGGCGCTCAAGCGCCTGGGCCGAGCGGTCTCGCGGGGGTCGGACCGCAGGGTTGCGCTCAACCGCTTCCCCACGCAGGAGTGGACCCAGCTCGTTCTTGCCGCGGACCGCCTGCGTGGTACCGTGCGCTTCGCCGACCGGTCCGGCCAGCCCAGGTCTCCGGAGGACCTGTACCGCCGCCTCAACCAGATGCAGCGCTCGGACATCGCGGTCGGCGGCGTCCTCGGCGCGAGGCACTGGTGCCCGGCCCTCGACCTTCACGGCACGCCTCGCCTGGACCTTTCGGTCCATCGGCACGGTGGAAGGCTGGATCTAGGCTTCGTCTCCAAGCTCGACCCGGGATTGATCCGAACGGAAGATCCCCAGGAGCCTGCACTGCTCGCGGTACACGTGGTGTACCGCGCAGATCCGATGTTCGAGAAGCGACAGGCTCACCCGCCCTGCGCCGATCCTGTCGAGTGCCTGCTCGATCTTCACGAGCTGCACCTCGAAGCTCAGGCCAAGGAGTTCCTGGAGTTCTTCGTAATGAAGAGGGCCACGCGATGAACCCGATCTCTCCGCGTCAGGTTCTGAGCCAGGTCGCTGAAGCCACACCTCCAGAGTTCCGATACCATGTGGTTGTCGTGGGCAGCCTGGCGGCCGCGTACCACTTCTTCAAGGACGATCCCGAGCGGGAGGTCAGGACCAAGGACATCGACTGCGTCCTCGAGCCCAATTCGTCTGCCGCCGAGGGCGCCGCGGCTATCGCACGGAAGCTCGTGGACGTGGGCTGGCGTCATCGGGTGGAAGGGAACCACGTTGGCCCTCGGCCTACGCCGCAACCGGCCGCCGATCTCAACGCGGTCCGCCTGTACCCGCCCGACTCGAAGGACTACTTCGTCGAGCTGCACGCGGTGCCTGAGTCCGAGAACGACACCGGCCGGAACTGGATCCCGATCCACCTCGCCGATGGGTACTACGGCCTCTGCACCCTGGAGTTTCTTTCGCTGGCAGCGTACGGGGCGGAGTTGACCGAGTTCGGCCTGCGGTGCGCTCACCCGGAGATGATGGCTCTTGCCAATCTGCTATCGCATCCGACCATCGGCACGGAGACCATGAGCGGGCTGATCGTTGGGCGTAGGATCAAGCGCTCCAACAAGGACCTGGGGCGGGTCATCGCGCTTGCGTTCCTGGCGGGACCTGCCGTGGTCGAATCCTGGCCCGGCCCGTGGCAGCATTCCCTCCAGGCCTGTTTCCCGACACGCTGGAAGGAGCTCGCGAGCAGGTCCGGCAGCGGGCTGCGTTCGCTGCTCGAGAGCGATGTCGACCTTGAGGAAGCGTACTTCACAGCAACCGTGAGCCTGCTCTCCTCGCACCCTCCGACCCTCGAACAGTACCGTATTGCGGGTGATCGTCTCGTTCAGGATGCGATAGATCCGCTGGAAGGCTCGGCCAGGTGACCCGGGTTCGGCGCCTCTGCGCACTTCACTCGGGCCTCGGGAGAAGGCCGGGCCCCGGCCGCGCCGTATTGGCAGCTCGATCGTCCGGCATCAGCCGGCCGATCTCCTCCTCCGACTATAGCAACCCACCGACGCACCGCACCCGTCGCAGAGTCCGCGATCGTCGACCACCCCACCGTTCAATGCCTTCAGCGGCCTGTGCAGCGCCCGCACCCACCGAAGCCTCCGAGCCGTGGCTCCCGGCCCTCTTACAGCTCGTCGGTGTAGCCAACCCAACACCCGCTCACCGTAGTCCCGCAGCGCGCTCGGTGTCCACGTCCTCCGCTTCCTGTTCCCCGGTCTCGACGTCCACCAGGTGGCCGTCTTCTCCTCCTGTTCCCCATCAGCTCCGCCGCGGTCGCCAGCCGGCACCGGAGGGCCGGGGCGACAAGGCCCGCGCCAGGGCTCTGGACAGCCCTGTCACGGCCCCTGCGCCCTGCGGCCTTTTCTCCGGCGCCTGGCGACCGCGGCATCCCCTTCCGCCTGTCCGGGGCTGCTCCCGGGTGAAGCCCCGGACAGGCTGGGGCGGAAAGGAGCTGATGATGGGAAACAGGTTCACGGACAAGGCCGAGGCCTCGTTGAGCAAGGTCATCGAAGCCTTCCGCGACGGCACGATCGCGGACAAGTGCGCGGTGGCCACCTTCCCCATGCCGGAGATCCCGGCGGCGGCCTGGACCCTGAACAACCGCTGGCTGGCCTTTGCCCAGACCGGCGAGGCCGACTGCCGGGGCTTCCGGCAGTGGAAGGCGGTGGGTCGCAGCGTGAGCAAGGGCGAGCGGTCCGCGTACATCCTCCGTCCCATGATGGCCAAGGGTCGGGCCAAGGACGGCGCCGGCGACGACGAGGAGCAGCGCTGCGTGGGCTTCGCGCCCGTGGCCGTGTTCGCGGCCGGCCAGACCGATGGCGAGCCCCTGGAGTACCAGGACGTGCAGGTCCCGGACCTGCCCCTGCTCGACGTGGCCCAGGCCTGGGGCATCGACGTGAGCGTCCAGCCCTTTGTCGGCAGGTTCCTCGGCCGGTTCCAGCGGCGCGTGACCGTGGCCTCCACCGACGTTGCGGACATCGGCGTCGAGGAGCAGCGGATCATCCTCTGCAGCCCGGACGCCGAGGTCTTCCTGCACGAGTTGACGCACGCTTCGCATAGCCGCGTGCTTGGCGGCCTCAAGCCCGGCCAGGATCCGATCCAGGAGATCGTGGCCGAGCTGGGCGCCGAGGTGCTCCGCCGCATCGTCGGTGCCGAGAAGGACTCCAGCGGCAACGCGTACGCTTACATCGAGCGGTACGCGGCCGAGAAGAAGCTCACCGTCCTCGATGCCTGCCTCCGAGTCCTTCACGAGACGGCGAAAGTCGTCGGCCTCATCCTCGAGACTGCAGAAGTGACAACTGCATACGGTTTCCCCCCAACGGCGTAGACCGATGGCCATTCCGGGACTCGGGTTTCTTTTTTTGTAGTCTAGATTCCTCGGTTTACTTTTCATGTTTCAAGGGTCTTGATTATATGAGTAATGAGCTAGGCAGAAGTGGGCAGCGGTTTTTTTGTGCTCGCATCCGGCGAATAGCGGCGCTTCAGACGGCGCCTGGATGATCGCGAATGCGGGACCGTAGATCTCAGAACGATGCCCAACAGTCTATCAGTGCAACCCAGCACCGGCATTCATCCAAAGCGAGCGGGCCGGTTTCGCGCCTGCTGGGGCTCTCTTGGCCTGCAAATACAGAGAGACGCGGTTGGTTTTCGCGAGCAGATGCGATACTCTGTCCATTGCGATTGGATGTCTTCCTGCCTATCCACCGGGGGGGGGTTCAAAGAGTTGGGCTTTGCGGGTGAGCGATGGCCAGGGGCAAGGCCCGTGGTAGAATCGACACACGATATTCAATCGGAGTCATTATGCGGGCGCTAATCTCAGCGATCGCTCTACTTTTCATCGCACTTGCGCTGCTGGCGTGCCGCGGTGCAAACCGGTACAGGGGCGCCGGCGGTGACTCGGACTCCGACACTGACTCGGACTCCGACACTGACTCGGATGCCGACGCTGACACGGACACCGACAACGACTCGGACTCCGACACTGACTCGGACTCCGACACTGACTCGGACTCCGACACTGGCACGGACTCCGACACTGACACGGACTCCGACTCGGATAGCGACACCGACTCAGACATGACTCTCTGCCCACGGACAGGACCTGGCGTATGCACCGTGGACGGCTGGTGCTGGCACAATCCCAGGCCGCTGGGAGAGAATCTCAACGCGATCTGGGCGGCAGATGATCGGCATCGCTGGCTGGCAGGCGCGAGCTTCATCCTCTTCTGGGACGGCGAGCAGTGGACCACCCAGTGCAGCGGTCTGGACGACAGCGGACATCTCCAGGACCTCTGGGGCAGCGACGAGAATAATGTCTGGGCGGTCGGAGACGACGGACAGATCCTCAAGTTCGACGGCTCGGCCTGGCGCCGGCAGGAGAGTCACGTCCACTTCGACCTGAATGCGGTTTACGGATGGGACCGCGATCACGTCTGGGCGGTGGGCGAGTACGGCGCGGTCTTGTTCTGGAACGGCCAGGTCTGGTCCAAGGTGGATCTCGAGACCACGACCTTGCTCGATGGCGTGTGGCTGTCCTCGGACGGGGAGAGCGGCTGGATCACCGGGCCCGAGGCAGTATTCCGTTTCGTGAATGGCGAATGGCGAGCCCACGCCTTACCACCCGGCCGGATCGCCCATCACGTCTGGGGTACGGATCCCATGCATGTCTGGGCCGGTGGCATTATGGGCCACATCGAGTCCTGGGACGGCGCGACGTGGCGTTCCTGGATCATCGGCGAAGGGCAGTACGACCACTTCTGGGGACCCGATCCCGACCATGTGTGGGCCGCAGGACACCACGGCACGAGAGCGTTCTGGGATGGCGAGCGATGGACTGTTGTCGATCAGGAACCGATCTGCGTCGATGGCCTGTGGGGAGTGGCTCGCGAGCTGATCTGGGCCGTGGGCTTCATCCCCGGTCGCAGCCTGGCCTCGATCGGCGAATGGAACGGAGAGCAATGGACGGAGCTGCGTCAAGGCACGACCGCCGCGCTGGTCGCCTTGCATGCCACTCCAGGCGGCCGGCTCTGGGCGGCCAGCGACGACGGGCTTCTTCGCCTCGACGGATCCAACTGGGTGCCGGAGCACCTGCCCATCGAGTCCCCGGTCAGCGCGATCTGGGCCGCCAGCGACGGGCAGGCTTGGGCCGTGGCACGAGATGGCAAGATCCTCCATTGGTACGGAGGCGAGTGGCAGTTCCACGGCGAGGAGCAATCGCTGGAGATGTACTCGATCTGGGGCGCGGGCCTCGAGCACCTCTGGGTGGCAGGCCCTTACGGCGATATCCACCATCGCATCGGCGACCACTGGACCAAGGAAGACTCCGGTATTGACGGACACCTGATCGGCATCTGGGCCGCCTCGGCCGATCGCGCCTGGGTGGTGAGCAGTAACGGCGGCGTGGCCGGCTGGGACGGAACGCGCTGGGAGAAGCAGTGGGTCGGTCCCAGCTCAGGCATGAATCGCTTCCGGGCGATCCACGGGATCGATGTCGATCATGTCTGGATCGCCGCCGACTATGGTCGGATCCAGTCCTGGGACGGCGAGCGCTGGAGGGTCTGGTTCACTGGCGATGCGGTCCAGGGCGACGATCTTCACGCGGTCTGGGCACACGAGATCGACGACGTGTGGGTCGCAGGAGAAAACGGCGCGATCTTCCACTGGGACGGCGAGCGCTGGACCGCACAGGCTTCAGGCACACGCCAGACGCTGAACGCCCTGTGGGGACATGGTGACCGCGTCTGGGCAGCGGGCCATGACGGTACGATCATCTACCGGAAGCTGCGATGATCGGATCCCGTTCCGCTTGACGCCGTTGTCAGCGGCCAGCCTTTACGGGATCTCGAACCAGAAGCGTCCGGACAGGATCAGGCCGGCCCGCCCTGCTGTTCCGTGACTTCCAACGCCAGTACACTCGAAAGCCCTTACGATGCCAGCCGACCACGGTCTCGGGCTTGACGTGGCATGATTCTCGGCGGCAGCCCGAGCGTCGTCAAGGCCGTAGAGCTTGCCAAGAGGCTGAGATCAGGCGCGGATGGGATATTGTCGACCCCACTGCTGTCCAAAACGGGACAGGCTTGACCCTCCGACCCGCTTGAATAGGGCCTGAAGCTGGCGTTGATCGCGAAATCCCCGTCCTGGTCACCCCCTCCGAGGTGGGCTCGGCTGTCCAAGTCGTCTCAGGGGCAAGTCCAGTTGCTCGATGCCCGGAAGCAACGGCGGCGTCTCGAATGGGTCGTTGATCCACACCTCCAGGTCCCGGTAGGTGAAGAGATTCATGCGCAGCATCGAGGCGAGGACCGACAGCGACCACCCCGCCTGCGAGAGGTAGTGCAGCCAGCGGATCAGCAGCAACGCGAGCAGGGCTGTCCAAATCTGGATGCGCAGCGCGTTCTCGCTGGTGCCGACGAAGGTCTTGACCTTGAGGTTCTGCTTCAGCGCCTTGAAGAACAGCTCGATCTGCCAGCGGTCCTTGTAGATGGCGGAGATGGTCGAGGCCGCGAGCGCGAAGTTGTTCGTCAGCAAGACGAGGATTCGCTGGAGTTCGGCAGCCCAGACCACGACCAGCCTGAGCGCGTGCGGGCACTTCTTCCGCGCGCTCGGACTCGTCAGCTCGATCACCTGGTCGTCGAGGATGTGGCTCTTCTTCGAGTCGGGCACGTCGCGCTCGGAGAAGCTGTCGTACAGCGCGTTGTCCTTGAGCCGGGTGACGAAGAAGATCCCCTCCTCGGTCCATCGCCCGAACAACTCGTAGTCGTTGTAGGCCCGGTCCATGACGACGATGGAGCCGGGGTTGAGAGGCAGCTGTGGTGCGACCTTCACGTCGTGCAGCTTGGCCTCGGTGATCACCGCGTAGGACGGCATGTAGTCGTCGTGGTCGAGCAGGACGTGGACCTTCACGCCGCCCTTGGCGCGGCGGAACTTGGCCCAGGGGAAGATCGCGAGGCACAAGGAGATCGTGGTCGAGTCGAGCGAGAGCAGCTGGTTCTTGAACCGGAAGGGGCTCTTCCTCGTGCCCAGGATTCCGCTGCTGCGGAAGCGCTTCAGCGCCGACCAGAACAGATCCTCGTACAGCGCGGCGGGCCGGTGCTCGTTGGCGTAGGACAGCGTGGACTTGTTGGGCGCCTTGCCGATGCCGAGGTGTGCGAGCTTGCCGAGGCAGCAGGCGAGGCCGTGGCAGATCTCGCGCAGGGAATCGGCGCGCGCGAGCTGGCAGAAGAGCATCGAGACGAACTGCGTCCAGCAGGTGAAGCCCTTGGCGCCTCTCTCGGCGCCATGCTTGCGGACGAGCGCGGCGAACTCGGTTCGCGGGAAGTGACGAAGCAGTTGACTGAAGATGCTGGCGACCCGTACCATGGCGATGCCCTCCTGACTGGCTCGGCGGTTTCTGAATCTTGCAATCCAGAGTTTGCCACGCCTGACGGAGGGCGTCTTGTGTCATGAGTCGAGGGTCACGCGAAGGCTATCTTGGACAAGAGTGTGTCGACCCATAACCCTCCCCGCCTCGTAATCAGTGTCACCACGACGCCAGCCTGCAAGCAAACCAAGACAGTCCGGAACAGACTCACCCTGCTCTACCCTGATCGAAGCCGTTGCCGGCGCAGCCGATGCATCTCCGAACGCACCTTTGCCGCGCCCATCGATCTCATCCGTCGATCTGCCGAAACCGGGAAGACAATGAACCTAGTTGTCGCTCCGCAGCCCGTACCAGCCTGGAACCCAGCCAGAGGCACCGCGCCTATGGCTTTCGCCTCGCAAGAACGCTCGAACCCTGAATCACGTTTCCCTTTGCGCGAAGAAACCACTAACACCATTGGAAGCAGCTCAGCCGGGATCAACATCCATGGCCGGAGCTTCGTGACCGCGATCCGGAGCTAGGATCCGCAGCTGGCCCGCGCGATGCACCCGTCCAGGAGCTCGAGCTTCCAGGCGTCGGTCTCGCCGTGCCTGGCCTCGCGAACCTCGCCGCAGGTCATGTACAGGTCAGTGCCCACGATGCAGGGCAGGCCGCTGCACTCGCTCACCAGGCATGCCAGGTAGGTTTCTGCATCCGCCGCCGTCGTCGCGTTGCTGTGCATCAGGCTCACCTGGAAGCAGTTCAGATAGTCCTTCTGTTCGCCGCCAACCAGGCAGGTCTTCATGTCGACCTGCTCGATGCAGCCGGAATCGTGGCAGGCTCGGAGGTCCAGAGCCTCCTGGCTGCTCGTCGCGAGGCCGTAGCGAAGCAGGATCTGCTCGCAGTACCGGAACGTCTCGGTCTCACCGTCTATGGTGCAGGTGATTGACGATGGGCCGGAGTTGCCACAGCCGACCACAGCAGCAGCGACCAGAGTCAACGCCAGGCACAGCCTCACGGCTCAGCCCTGTCCAGACAGGAGTAGTCATAGGTCGTCTGCTCGTCTGGCTCGCCGTTCAGGTCCAGGTCGTGGTCGTCCCGGATCAGCCTGCTGTGGAAATCGTAGTAGAACGAATGCTCGGTTGTCGTGAACTCGAGGTTGTCCTGCGTGGTGATGGTCTCGGTCTTCTGCCTCCCGCTGGTGTCGTAGGTGTAGGTCTTGACGATGGTCCTGTTCGGATAGTGGGTGTGGTTCCAGGTCGCTTCGATGAGCTCTTCTCCTAGCCACTTGAAGTACCATCCCGATTCCGATATGCCGTCGGCGTCCTCATCGATGGAGTGCCAGGTCAGCTTGCCGTTCTCGGGGTATTCCCAGGACTCTATCCAGTCCACGGTGCCATCGGCTTCCTCGTCCACCTCGGCAAACTCAACACGAACCTCCTCCACCATGCCGCGCGAGCTTCCGACGATCGTCTTGCGCCCGTAGCGTTTCCGCTGCGCTGGTGAACTCGCAGTGCAGCCGTCGAAGCTCTCGCTGCACAGGCGTGTCTCCTCGGTCGCCGGGCGTCCCTCGCGATCGTATTCAATGGTGATCAGAGTGCCCTTTTCAAAGTTGGGCGGTTCGTGGTGTTGCCTGGTCGCGATGCGTCCGTGACCGTGGTACGTGTAGCTCCATCGGTCCGTGACAACGCCATCGCCCGCAGCCTCGTGCACTTCCTCGGTCAGACGCATGCTGGAATCGAGCAAGTATCGATGCCGCTCGTCCACGGTGCCGTCAAGGCCTGCGTCTCTCTCCCACTGGCATGGACCCGGGTGTTTGGGATCGACCGATGGGATTCCATCTTCGGCACCGCAGCCAGCAATGGATGCCACAGCAATCACCAGCCCCCACCTCACGGCTCTGCCTCCGCCTCCGCATCGGCCTCGGCGTCGGCCTCGACCTCGGGCTGTGGCGAGGCGCACACGTCCAGCGTGGTCGGTTCGATTCCGATCGGAATACCGATCTGCCTGCACACCAGGCCCTCGGGGCAGGTCGGGTCAGCGGCCTCCCTGGCCGGGTCGCACAGCTCGTAGCAGAGGCCCTCGAATCCGCCGCTGCCATCCCGGCCCAGGCACAGGCCGTTGTAGCAGGGTAGATCGTGATCGTCGCACGCCTCGCCCGAAGACACCGCGTCTGCCAGCTCCGGCCGGCATTCCGGGTCGAGCGTGATGCCGATGCCGCAGACCTCCCCGCTGGCCGCGTCGCAGTCCTCGTCGCGCAGGCAGGTTGTGCCTGATGTGGCGCAGAGGTGCAATTCGCCTGCTGAGGAATTGATTGGGAATACACCAGTTGACCATTGCCACATCGTAGTTCCTCCCCTGTGACGAATAGTGTAGCGCCTCTGTCAACGAAAACCAACCGCGATCCTCGTTTCTGCGGATCGCGAAAGCCTCGACAGGCTGCGTTCTGGCGCCGTCGGCCTGCTCGTTTCGCGTGAATGTCTGTGCCAGATCGCACCGAGAGATCGGTGGGTGTCGTTCGGAGATCGTCGGTCCAGCGCGCTTGTTCATCCGGGCACCAGCCGGAGCGGAGCGAACCGCCAGATGCGTTCAAGGATCGCAGCGAACAGCTTCTTCGGCACGGCGACCTCGGCCATCTGGAATCTCGTGTATCTTGAACCGCTGACCACCTTGGCGCCGATCTTGATCAGCTTCTCCCGCAGCGTGGTCATGGATATTGCTGGTGTGATTGAAAAAGCTGGAGCCGTTACTCCTCCTGGCGTGCCTCTGGGTTTCAAGAAAACTTCAAAACTGGTTACATCTGACTGCATCGGCGGATAGTGCTCTTGGCTTCTCATGATCACCTCCGAGCTCGCTCCCCGGCGTGCCCTCCCCACACACCTCGCCGCACCCCCTTACCCCCAGTGTGCCAATACTGACCCACATAACTCACACTTGCACCGCTCCCCGCCCTGCCCTACAATGTGCGAACTTCACACATTCGTTCTCGGGAGGAGCCTACATGGGAAAGATCGAATCAACGCTTCGTGGTGAGATCGCGCGTCTGGCCCGCAAGGAGATCGGGTCCGCGGTCGGGCCGCTGACCAGGCAGCTCGTGGAGCTCAAGAAGCAGGTCCGCACGCTGAAGAAGGCCGCGGCCGCCGGCAAGCCCGTGGCCGCGGTCAAGCCGCCCAAGCTCGAGCTGCCTGCCGACAAGGAGCTTGTCGGGGTCCGCATCGGGCCGCGGTGGATCAAGGCCCTGCGCAAGCGCCTGGGTCTGAGCCAGGGCAAGCTCGCCGACATCGTCGGAGTCTCCCTGAGTGCGGTCGGCTCCTGGGAGTACGGCAGGGCCAAGCCCGCCGGCAAGAACAAGGCTACGCTCGTGGCTTTGCGCAAGCTGAACAAGAAGGGCCTCCGCGCCATGCTCGGCGGCGGCGGGAGCAAGGCGCCGGCCAAGCCGAAGATGCCCGCCAAGAAGAAGTCGGCCAAAAGGAAGTCCGCCAAGCGAGGTCTTCGCCATCGAGATCTTCGGCACGCCCATCCTGTTCTCGAAGATGAGACGCAAGCTGCTCGACGCCTTCGCGCTGGATGCGCTGGCCGTGAAGGACCTGCACCTGCCGCCTCCGAGCCCGACCGCGATCGTTGATTTTTACCAGTCGATACTGGCGGCTCGGGCCGAGGAGCTCAAGCGGTACAAGGACAACCGCAACATGAAGCGCGCCAACGAGCGAGGCGCGCTCAACGACAGCCTCGATGAGGACGGCGAGGTGATCCACCGCAGCTTGCTGGCGCACTAACGGTACGGGGGTTCAGCCCCGGTGGCGGTCTCCGGAGAAGCGCTGCAGGTCGGCGATCCGTCCGAGGAGCAGCATCGAGTCGCCGGTGCGGAAGCGGGTGTCGGGCGGTGGCGCGATCACGATCTCGCCCATCGCGCCCTGCCGGGTGGCTCGCTTGATGCCGACCACGTGCACGCGGTAGGCGGCACGGATGCCGAGCTCGGTCAGGGTGCGACCCACGAACTCGGGGGGCGCGGCCGCCTCGACGATCGCCACCTCGGGGGAGAGCGCGATGTGTTCGACCAGATCCGGCGTCGTCAGGTTCTTGACCAGCCGGTCGGCGATATCCTGCTCGGGGAAGATGGCCTGGTCCGCACCCACCAGACGGAGCGCCTCGGCCTTCTCGTCGGTGTCGACCTGGACGATGATGCGGGCTCGCTCGTGTCGTTTGCGGAGGCGATGCACCAGCAGCACCGCGGCGTCGAAGGCACTGCGGAAGCCGATGACCACCACGTCCGTCTCGAACACACCCACGTGCGCCAGCGCCTCGAAGTCCAGCGCGTCCGCCTTGATCGCCCGGGTCACCGAGGGGGCGATGCGCTGGACGACCTCCTCATCCCAGTCCACGGCGACCACCGTGGCGCCCGCCTTGAATAGTCCTGTGGCCGTGCGGTAGCCGAACTTGCTCAGGCCCAGCACGGCGAAGCTCTCCTTGATCTTGGCCATCTTGGTCTACCCTCCGGCGCCGCCTCACCCGACCATCACATCGCCCTCGGGGAGCGAGTAGCGGATCGGCCGGCGCTCGCCGATCAGCGAGGACGCCAGCACCAGTGGGCCAACGCGGCCTATGAACATGCAGAACATCAGCACCACCAGCCCTCCCGAGGAGAGCCGGGTCGTGATGCCGGTGGACAGGCCGACCGTGCTGAGCGCGCTGATAACCTCGAACAGGTGCTCCAGGAACAGGCCGCGCGTCGCGTCGTGGGGGAGCTCTCCGAACTCGGTGGCCTGGAGCGCCACCATCGCCAGGATCGCCGTGAGTCCGTACAGCGCCAGCAGGGCCAGGGCCTTGGCCACCAGCTCCCGAGGCACGCTGTGACCGTTGAGCTCCGCGCTGCGCCGGTTCAACATCTGTCCCCGCACGAGGGCCCAGAGGATCGCCGCCGAGGTGGTCTTCACGCCACCGCCGGTGGAGCCGGGCGAGGCGCCGACCACCATCAGGAACATCAGCAGCAGGAGCGTCATGTTGGTTAGGTGGGAGGTGTGCACGGTGTTGAAGCCCGCCGTCCGCGCCGTCACGGACAGGAACAGCGACTCGAACACCTCGCCGTCGAGACCCTCCGCGCTGAAGGTGTTCCCCCATTCGAACACCAGGAACAGCGCGAACCCCAGCACGGTCAGCTTGGCGCTGACCGAAAGCGCGACGCGCGTGTTCAGCGCCAGCTTGCGGCGGGTGCCCGAGGTCCAGGCCCGGAGCTGCTCGAGGATGTCCACCGTCGCGACGAAGCCGAGGCCGCCGGTCACGATCAGCGCCATCACCGTCAGGTTGACCACGGGATCCTCGTAGTATTGCACAAGGCTGTCTGCGAAGAGGCTGAAGCCTGCGTTGCAGAAGGCGGAGACCGAGTGGAACACGGCCAGCCACAGTGCCTGCTCGAATGAGTGGTCCACCCAGAATCGCAACAGCAGCACGGCCGTGCCCAGCCCCTCGAACAGCAGCGTCAGCACGACCACGCGGTTGAGCACCCACGACGGCGAGAATCTCGACAGCGAGCCGAGCGTCTCGTGCGAGAGGATCGATCCGTACACGCCGACCCGGCCGCGGAGCGAGAGCAGGATCCAGTTCGAGAGCGTGAGCACGCCCAGGCCCCCGATCTGGATCAGAATCAAGATCACCAGCTGCGCGGTGAAGTCCGCGTCGCGAGACAGATCGACCACCGAGAGACCGGTCACGCAGACCGCGCTGACCGAGGTGAACAGCGCCGCCATGCCGTCCGGTACCCGCGAGCCCGGGCCGAAGCCGATCCACGCCAGGGCGACGGCGCCGAGTGCGATGCAGCCCAGGAAGGTCAGCACGATCAGCAGGGCCGGTCGGGATCGCATCTCGTGTTGCTCCTGACCCGGCCTACGGCTCCGCCGTCGGGTAGCGCGCTCGCAGCGCTGCGAACTCGGGTCCGCTCGGATACTCGACCACCTCGGGGCTCTCGCGAAGCAGGCCCTTGGCGAGCACGCTTCCGATCTTGACGCGATCGAACAGCGCCTTGTCGACGTGGATCCAGAACGGCTCCCCCTCCGCCGTCCCGACCTCGAGTCGATAGTCCTTGGTGTGTCTCACACGTCGCTTCCGCGTCGTGTAGGCGACGGCCTCGGTGTCCGTGCGCAGCACCACGCCCCGGTACGTGGTCAGCCAGGTGATGATCTCCGGTGCCAGCACGAGCAGCACGATCGCCACGATCACCAGCAGGATCGCGCCCCGGCGCTTCAGCAGGGCCCCGTCGAGCCTCTTCTCCGCCTCCGTCTCTCCGAAGCGCGCCACGGATCACCTCACCTCGCCCGGAGGCATGCCGCCGCCTCCAGCCTCGCCGGACGGTTATCGATGTCATCCGGACGATATCAGGGACGGCATCTCGGTGGTGGGCAGGAACACCGTGAAGCTGCTGCCGAGCCCCACCTTGCTGACCACGCGGATGTAGCCGCCGAGCTTGCGGACGATGCCGCGGGAGACGGAGAGCCCCAGCCCGGTGCCATGCCCCCGGCTCTTGGTCGTGTAGAACGGCTCGAAGATGCGCGTCTGGATGTGCTCCGGAATGCCCGGTCCGCTGTCCCGTACCTCGACGGCGATGAATTCCCCGCCGGGTTCCCGGCGGATGCTGACGAGGATGTGGCCTCGTGGATCGAGCACGTCCACCGCGTTGAGGATCAGGTTGACGAACACCTGCTTGAGCATCTGCTCGTCGCCGTGGACCGGTGGGAGATCGGAGGCGAAATCGGTCTCCAGCCGCACCTTGGCCATCCGCACCTGGTTGGCGACCAGGCGGATCGAGTCCTCGACGATGCTGTCGATCTGCAGCGGCTGAACGCTGACCTCGCTCTCCCTGGCGAAATCCAGCAGGTTGCGGACGATACGCTGGGATCGCTCGGTCTCGACGGTGATGTCGTCGATCATCTCGAGCTTCTCCTCATCGGTCAGCGTACCGAAATCCTCGCGGAGCACGGCCGCGGTGAGCATGGTGTTGTTGAGCGGATTGTTCAGCTCGTGGGCCACGCCCGCGACCAGCGTGCCGATGGCGCGGAGCTTGTGCGACTCCACCAGGATCTTGTGGCGTCGATCCAGCTCCCGGATCATCCGGTTGAAGGCCTCCGCCAGCTTGCTGAACTCGTCACGGTACTTACGCGCCGGCGTGATCGGGCTGAAGTCGCCCTCGCCGACGCGGACGGTGTACTCGGTGAAGCGCTTGAGGGCGACCAGCAGGTTGCGGGTGAGGGAGGCGGCGACGAAGACGATGAGGGCCAGCAGCACGCCGAGGAAGTAGAACGGAACCCTGCGGGCCAGCGACAGCATCCGGTCCACCGTGTCCCGCTCCTTCTTCACGAAGTCCCCGGCAAAGGCGACCATCTGACCGCCGATCTCCCGCAGCGCCCTCTCGATGTCGTCCCGCTTCACCTCGGCACCACTCTTCGCAAGCCGGGCCAGGAGCGCCTGGTACTCGTCCAGCTGGTCGTTCATCGTGCTGAAGTGCTCGCGGGTGAGGATCCGCTCGATGGTCTCTCCCTTCTCGGCCAGGATGCGCCGGGCGTTCGCAGTGTGCTCCAGCGCATCATCGAGGTTGGTGCCGTAGAGCAGGTAGTTCTTCTCGAAGCGGCGGGCCTGGTGGATCTCGGCCAGGTAGCTGTCGGCGCTCTCGAAGAAGCGGATGCGGTCCTCGAATTCGAGCAGCATCCAGATAGACCAGATGACGATGGCCGCGGTCAGCGCGAAGCAGAGGGAGAAAGCCACGACGATGCGCGTACTGATGCTGATCGTGGGCCGCTGTCTGAGCGCGTTTGTGGTCTCGTCGTGGGAGGCGTCCCCCTCACCGCTCTCCTCGTCCGCCAGGGCCATCTTGTTGCTCTCGTTTCCGTTCATGGCACGTCAGGAGAAGACCCGGTAGTCCTCATCGAGGAATCGCTCGGTGAACAGCTTCTCGTCGGCGTCGCTCCGCATCAGCGGATCGAGCTGCCGCGCGCAGACGAGGAGCCTGCCCAGCATCTCCAGGGCCCGCTCGGAGACGGCCTGCGGATGTCGCCGCAGCCAGGCCGTGACCAGATCGCCCTTGCGCTCCACGCCGAAGCCGTTCTGCCGCAGCACGTGCTGGAGGAAGCGCGCCCTCCGCGCCCGCCGCTCGTCGCCGGCGCCGCCGCCGCGGAACCGGAAGTGCACGTGGTTGTTCTTCTCACCCGGTCCGACGATGGCGTCCAGCATGAGGTAATGGTAGGCCAGACGGGCGTTCAGGTTCAAGTAGTCCCGGGACACGATCGCGTAGTTCGCGGTACCCGCACGGCGCGGCCCCCGGGTGCCGCCCAGCACCTGCTCGCGGAAGTCGGCCGGTACGCCTCGAAGCTCGCGTTGCCAGCGGTCCGGCCAGGACAGCCGGGGATCTGAGATGCCTCGCCACAGCGCCCGGAACGGCCCGCTGGCCACGGCCTCGGGCTCGACGCTACCCTTCTGCGCCGGCAGGCATCCGTCGAGATCGATCAGACTGAGCTTTAGGGGGAGCTTCGTTGCGAGCCGCAGGCCGCGGCGCTGGCGGTCGCCGAGCTTGAACATCGTCCGTACCGCCATCTCGTGCATGAAGCGCAGTCCATCGTGGATCGAGCGACACGCCGAGGGCTTGAAATCGGACGCGTCCGGATCGGTGAGGTTGAGCGCCAGCACCAACTCGTACAGCGGTCCGGAGTGTGGACGCTGGCTGGCGCTGGCGATTCGCGCCAGCACGCGTTCCCGGATGCCGGGCCAGCGCGAGCCCGCGTAGATCTTCCGGCCGGCCGCATCCACGCTCACCACCTTCTGATTCAGCAGCCGCCGGACGCGATTCCCGACCCGGAACAAGCAGGGCACGGCGAACTCGCGCACCAGGGTGGCCAGGTGACCGATGGGATTGCCTTCCTCGACCAGCAGCGCCGCGATGCGTGGGAGCACCGCCGCGAGTTCCGGCCGGGGCTGGTTCACGATCACCACCGCACCGCGAGGCACGTCGCCGAGGCCGGATTCCTCGGGCAGGAACACCACCGGCCCCTCGGCCCGGCCGGGAAAGATGGTGATCCCGTCCTCGAACAGCGGGCGGGCCTCGCGGCGCCGCCGCTCGCGTATCGCCTCCTGGGTCGCCGGCCGGAGCCGGCGACCCTGGAGCAGCCAGACCTTGCCCGCGTCGTCGACGGCCCATTCGATGTCCAGCTCGTGTCCCATGGCCTCGCTGGCGCGGAACGCCAGAGCACCGACCTCGAGCAGGCTCTGCTCGGAGAGATACTCCGGCCGGAACTCCTTCCCCGCCCCCCCGCTCGCCGGTATCGTCTCCAGCACGCGGGGCTCGCTCTCCCGGGAGAGCCGGAAGGTGTCCGCCCGGACGGTGCCGCGGACCAGCGCGTCGCCGAGACCGGGCACGGCGTTGACCAGCATCTGCCGGGGCTCGGCCCGCTGCGGGTCGAGGGTGTAGGCCACGCCCGCGGCGCGGGCGTCGGTCAGCGGCATGAACAGCACGGCCATCGGCGTATCGATCTCTCGCAGTCCGCCGTGCAGGCGATACTTGACCGCCCGCGTCGAGAACCGGCTGGCCAGCACCTCGAGGTACGCGTGCTCGAGCTGGTCCGCGGCCACGCCCAGTTTGCTGTCGAACTGGCCGGCGAAGGAGTGTCGGCCGTCCTCGCTGGTGGCGCTCGAGCGTACCGCCCAGCCGCTCGGCCCGACCTCGGGGAGGCTCTGCACGCCCTCGCGGATCGCCTCGCGGATCGCCGGCGGGAGCTCGGCGTCCTGGATCCAGCCGCGGATGGTCTCGCTTCGGGAGCGCACCAGATCGCCGTCGGTGGCGACCTCGAGGTGGGTCAGCAGCAGGCGGATGCGGTCGTGCAGATCGCTCTCGGCCAGGAACCGATCGTAGGCCGCGGTGGTGATCGTGAAGCCGGCGGCCACGGAGTCCGGACAGTACCCTCGCAGACGGGCCAGCCCGGCGGACTTGCCTCCGACCAGCCCCTCATCCAGAGACTCCTCGCTGTCGAGCGTCACCACCAGGGCCCGCGCCCGACCTTCCGGGTCGTCGCGCAGCGCCGTATCGACCTCGGACTGGATGCCCAGCAGCACGCGGTACAGCTCGGTGTATCGATCTCCGGCGAGCAGGTTCAGCTCCTGGGCCATGAGCAGCGCCTCGTCGATCAGGCGTCGTACCGGCCGCCGGATGCGGGCGTCCGAGCGGCGCAGGTGGTTGAGGTCGGCCTCCAGGTCGCTCAGGATCTCGAGAGCGCTGCCGTTCTTGTCCAGTAGCGAGCGCAGGGTCTCGTGACGCAGCCGGAACGCGTATTCACTCTGCTCCGTCGCACTCACCGGTTGCACCATGTCCTCCTCCTCGGTTCCCTATCCGCCGGCCGGGGCCTGCAGCTCCGCCGCGGCGCGTTCGATGATGACCCGGAGGTCGTTGGGCTTGAAGGGCTTGGCGATGAAATCGAAGGCGCCCTTGGACAGGGCCTCCCGTGCGACCTCCACGGTGGCGTACCCGGTTATGATGATCACCTTCGTCCCCCTGTCGCTGGCCAGGATCTGCTCCAGGATCTCGATGCCGTCGATCTCGTCCATGCGAATGTCGGTGACCACGATCTCGAACGGCTGCTCGGCGAAGCGCTCCAGCGCCCGCCGCCCGTCCTCGAAGGTCTCGACGACGTGGCCCGTCTTCTCCAGCGCGGGTTTCAGGCGCTTGCCCACGATGCTCTCGTCGTCGATCACCATGATCCGCAGCGGCTCCTGCTCCATGTCTCCTCCAGGCTCCGGCCGACCGCTCGCCTCAGGCTCCCGGGGCGCCGTCGGGCCGACCAAACAAGCGCCTTCCGAGGCGCGCCAGCGTCCCCTCCAGCGTCTGGCTGGGGACATCGTAGCTCCAGGCGAGCCGGCCGCAGGAGATCGGCTCGATGCGAAAGCCCGGCCCGAGCAGCTCCTCCAGGCCTGCGGCTGGCGGGAAGCAGACGAACAGGAAGTCCGAGTCGGCGTGGCCGCCCAGGCTCGCCTCCAGCAGCAGCGGAGCGCCGTCCTCCCGGCTGCGCAGGCTCAGCGTCTGCGGGCCGACCGCCGCAAACCAGCTCTGCGAGCGCTCCGTCTCCGTCGCAGTCGGCGCTTCACCCGGCTCCTGCAGCAGCAGGCTCAGCGGCCGGCAGCCGAGGTCGGAGGGCCGCATCTCCTCGACCTCGGTGCCTGCGGGGACCGGGTTGTCCTCGAGCAAGGTGAGGTCGTGCTGCATCCCGGCGAATCGCCAGTGCCCGACGCGCATTCCGGAATCGGGATAGGTCGTGCGCTCGATTCCGGCGATGGCCTGCTCGAAGCCCTGGCGGATGAACTCCATCATCGAAGGCCGCCCGTCGGAGCCCGGGCCCTCCAGCCAGTCCGTCACGGCGGTGAGCGCGCGGAACTCGAGCTCCTCGCCCCCCTCGTAAGGCACGTCGTCGGAGCCCGGATCGTACTCACCGCGGCGCTCCACGAGCCGCTCCCGTGCGTACCGTCTGTGGTGATCGAGGCGTTGAAGGAGCGACACGCCCCCATCGGGATTCAACACACAGGCGTCGAAGGCCAGCCGCCCGGCCCGCTCCAGCACGGAGTCGATCAGTCCGTCCACATAGCCCAGGTCGAAGATGTACTCGCCGCCCCGCTTCTCGCTGCCGTCCTCGAACAGGTCGATCAGGCCTCGTCCGTGCTCCAGGAGCTTGCGGAAACGGAGTACCTGTAGTCGCAGCGCGATCTGCTCGCGCTCGCGAGAGCGGGACGGCATCAATCGTCGGAGCAAGTCTCCCAATGCCTCCTCCTCAGGCCCCTCGACCGGACGGCGCGGCTCCGGCGTCACCGCCGGCCATGCCGGGGACGCCCGTGGTCAGGCTGGCGTGGATCCGGCGACGCTGGCGATAGGATCGGAACACGAAGAACAGGATCAGCAGGCTCCCGCTGATGCCGGCCGTGTAGAGCAGGGCCTTGCTGCTCAGGTTGAAGTAGGTGTTGTACGCGGGATCCATCTGGAGATAGCCGAGCTGCTGCAGGTACACCGGGATGGCCACCACGCGGCTGAGTACGCAGATGAGGATGATGATCGCGGTGACCGTCCGGATGAGGACCTCCTTGACCACCTTGGTCCCGTACGCACCGATGTAGATCCCGCACAGCGAGCCGCCGTAGAGCAGCAGCACCAGCCGGATGTCCACCATGCCCTCGTACGCGTAGTTCAGCGCGCCGAAGGCGCCCATGAACATCGCCAGGTACAGCTCGCTGCCGGTGGCCACGGTGGCGGGCACGCCGAAGACGTAGATCATCGCCGGGACGCCGATGAAGCCGCCCACGCCGATGGTGCCGGCGAGGTACCCGGTGGCTAGGCCGCAGACGAGGATCACCCACAGGGACACGCGCACGTCCGCCACGGGGAAGCGGATCAGGGGATAGAGGCGAAAGCGTGAGAGGAAGTCCACGATCCGCGTCGAAGGCGCTGTGTCGCCGGCCCTGCGGGAGCGGATGATGTCCCGCAGCATCGAGATCGACACCAGCGAGAGCACCGAGGCGAACACCAGGCTGATGTAGAGGTTGGCCCCGGCGCCCTTGTCCCCGCCTTGGCCGTCACCCGACCCGACGAACAGCAGCTTCATCACCCACACCGCGAGCCGGATGCCGATCGCGGCGGTGAACAGCATGAACAGCGACAGCTTCTTGTCGACGTTGCCGAGCTCGCCGTGCTTCTTCGAGCCCACCATGGCCTTGCCGAACTTGTGGGTGATGTTGGAGGCCACCGCCACCGGGCCCATCACGCCCAGGTTCATCATGCCCGGGGTCATGAAGAAGGCGCCTCCGGATCCGATGAATCCGCTCAGTACGCCGCCGACGAATCCCAGGAACACCACCTGCAGTGCTGCCGCCCAGGACAGGTCGATGAATAGCTCTCCCAGCGGTCCTGCCATGTGCTACCTCACGCCTCGGTCTCTCCCTGTAATCCGGCGAATTCCAGTCCTCTGCCGCACGCGCTCATTCGAGCTTCACCAGCTTGAGCAGGTTCGCGTAGAAGCCTCCGATCGTGAAGGCCACGATCGGGATCGCCACGGCCACCGCGGCCGCGACCGTTACCTTGTGGAAGAGGCCCGCGTCCTGCTGGCCGGCGGAGACGAGCCTGAGGATCGGCTCCTGGAAGACGAACACGCCGAGGTAAAGCGCCGCGGCCAGCAGCGCGAATACCAGGAGACTGGCCAGCTGTCGGGCGCCGAAGAGGTACTGCGCCTTGAGATCCTCGGTGTCGATGACGGGTGCACGGAACCGGTCCGAGAGCATGCCGAGCAGATCGCGCTTCATGCGCCTCTGTGCCGCGCCCTTGGCCGAGAACACGTCTCCGACCACGATCAGGCTGTAGTCGCGATTGCGAGACGCGTCGCCGAGCAGCTCTGAGGCGTCGCCGTGCAGCGTGGAGAACCCCCCGGCGCGGCCGACCTGGATCAGCCGTTCCATCGCCTCGGGCACGCCGCAGCCCGCGGCCAGGCACGGCTCCGGTACCTCGGTGTCGTCGAGGATGCCGCCGTGAGGCTCGGCGGGGGAGGGTGCGGTCGCTGCCGACCCGGGCGACGGATCTGCCTCGGGGGGAGGCTCCTCGTCCCCGGCCAGCCGCACCAGCTCGATCGCGGCGTTCCACTTGCCGGCGATCTCGACCAGGTGGTCGAAGGAATGAGCCTGGACATCGAAGCGCTCGCCGATGCAGAGGATGTTGGTGGACGCCATCGTGCACACCACCGACGCCAGGCCCTCGATCCCGGAGAGCACGTCGGGGATCGCCTCCGCCTCCCTGGCCTGCTGCGGCTGGTACGTGACCGACACCGCGCCCTTCTCGGCTCTCACGTTGACGTTCACGCCGCGGGTTCTCGCATCGTCGCCGATGGCCAGGCGGCAGCGGGCGGCGAGCAGCAGATCGTCCAGCACCTCGCGATTCGAAGGCGTGATCTGGAACTCGGGCAGCTGGGCCATGTGCATCAGCGCGGCGGCCGAGTTCTCGATGGAGAGGTGCGCCGCGTTAATCGTGACGTCGTAGAGCAGCGGATCCTGCCAGTCGACGTTGAAGACCATGCGCACCCATCGCTGGATGTCGTCGTCGATCTGCTCGTTGTAGGTTCGGGCCTTGTCCCGCGTCAGGTGGAGCCGGCCCATCGCCAGCTCGATGCGGGACTCCATGTCGGCGATGGCCCGGACGCGCAGGACGTGTGTCAGGCCCGGCAGCACCAGGTGACCGGTGCGACCGTGGAAGACCAGACTCTGCTCCAGGGCCCGCTCGCAGAGAAAGGCGGTGCCGAAGGCCTTGAACCGCTCCACTTCGAGGGCCAGCTCCTCGGACAGCGGCCGCTTCTTGACCACGGCCATGTCCAGCTTGCCCACCGGGATCCCGTTATCCGTGGCCTGGTCGGTGATCTCCTCACGGCTGATGCACGTGTGCCCGAGCCGGTCGGCGAGGCGCTCGGCGAGCTGCTTGCTGTACCCGTAGCTACCGCGAGAGATGCAGGTGATCTGCATGGTTGCCCACCTCGTTGAACTCCATCGAAGGGCTCATCCGCCGTCCGTTGGTTTGCGGATCCTGGGGGTGACGATCGGGCAGCTCACCTCCCGCCCCAGCCTGCCCAGCCAGTGGCGGGGCCGCCCCCGCCGCCGTCCGAGCAGCGCCTGCTCGCTGCTCCCCCACACCACGGTGGAGCAGGCGGGCGCATAGGCGAGGAACTTGAGGAACTCGGACGCCTTGTCACCGGCGCGCAGCTCGCTCCCGGGCGTGAGGCCCAGGTTGCAGGCCGCCTCCACCGCCGCGCTGAAGCGCTGTCGCACCTGCTCGAGAGCAGGTCCGACCCGATCGTGGCCCACCAGCATCAGCAACTGAAGCTCGCCTCCTGTTCTCCGGACCAGCTCCACCGAGTACTGGATGCTCTCCTGCCGCACATCGCCGTCCTCGAACACGAGGAGCACCGACTTAGGAGCCGAGTCCGTCATCCTGCCCGCCTGCCTTGCAAGACGGCGACCAACCGGAGATAATAGAATGATTTTGGATTCTTGTCGGACCAGGACGGGTGGCTGGCCCTGGGGGGCTGTTGAATAATGCAACAGTCCAGGAGCTCGAATCCGGAAAGGGCCTCGGATCAGGAGATCCGAGGGCGCATTGCATAAAGCAACACCAAGTGCTGCATTATGCAATAGTACTATTCCTCGAACTGCATTCGCTTGAGCTTGCGGTACAGCGAGACGCGGTCGATTCCGAGGATTTTCGCGGCCTGGGTCTTGTTGTTCCCGACCTTCTCCAGCACCCAGCGGATGTACTCCTCCTCCAGCTGCTCGAGCGTCTTGAGCTCACGGGCTGGCTGGTTGAAGGTGAAGCTGTCGTAGTCCCGCAGATCCGGGGGCAGGTCTTCGAGGGCGATCTGCGATCCGCGGGCCATCGAGCAGGCGTGCTCGATGATGTTCTCCAGCTCCCGCACGTTGCCCGGGTACCCGTGGCTGGTGAGCAGACCCATCACCTCGTCGGAGAATCCGGTGATGCGCTTCACGGTGAGCTCGCGGTACTTGTCGAGGAAGTGCGAAGCGAGCAGGGGAATGTCCTCGCGGCGCTCGGAGAGCGCCGGCAGCCGGACCGGGATCACGTTGAGGCGGAAGTAGAGATCCTGCCGGAAGAGGCCGCCCGCGCAGAGCTTCTTCAGGTCCTTGTTGGTGGCGGCGATGATGCGGATGTCCACCGGAACCGGCTGGGTGCCGCCCACTCGTATCAGCTCCCGCTCCTGGACCACGCGGAGCAGCTTGGCCTGCATCGCCGGGGACATGTCGCCGACCTCGTCGAAGAACACCGAGCCTCGATGGGCGCTCTCCAGCAGGCCGGCGCGGGCGCTGGTCGCGCCGGTGAAGGCGTCCTTCTCGTGACCGAACAGCTCGTTGGCCAGCAGCTCCTCGGTGAAGGACGCGCAGTTGAAGGCGAGGAAGCGCTGCGTGCGACGGGGGCTGGTGGCGTGAATCGCCCGGGCGATCAGCTCCTTGCCCGTGCCGGACTCCCCGCTGATCAGCACGTTGGAGTCGCTCTCCTCGATCTGCCGGATCAGCTTCTTGATTGCGACCATCGAGGCGCTGCAGCCCACGATCGACGGGAAGCCGGAGGCCGTCCTCCCCTCCAGCTCGCGGATGCGGCCCACCAGTGAGAGCTTGGTGACCGCCTGCTGTACCACGTGGAGCACCTCGGCCGGCCGGATCGGCTTCTGCAGGTAGTGGAACGCGCCCAGCTTGGTGGCCTCGATCGCGGAGGGCACCGAGGCGTAGCCGGTGATGATGATCACCTCGGTCGCCGGGGATTGCTCCTTGGCCCGGGCCAGGATCTCCAGGCCGTCGTGGGCACCGAGGACGAGGTCCGTCAGCACGATGTCGAAGCTGCGATCTTCGAGAAGCGCGAGCGCCCGCTCCGCCTCCGCGCAGGGGGTGACCTCGTGGCCTTTCTTGCGCAGGATCCGGGCCAGGTGCTTCAGCGCGAGCTGCTCGTCGTCGACCACCAGGATGGAGACGGAGTTCGGATCGGGCTCGTCCGGAGGTGAGTCCATGGTGCTGGTGGGTATACCCCCCGGCAAAGGCGGAGGTCAAACGACCGAGCCCCTGGCGCACGCCGTCGCCGGGACCTGACGGCATCTCTCCGGTTCAGCGTCGGTACGCGGCGTGAGAACATCTCGGCCAGAAGCGGAAGAAGCGATGTCCGCAGGCCGCGCAGCGAAAGGGCTTGATTCCCAAACAGCTCCATGCCTTCTCCGCGATGCCGCGGCGGTGCGACCGACGGGCTTCCGGGGAGCGGCAGCGCGGGCAGATGCGGGTCATCGTCGGGAGGTCCGAGTGAAGGCGTGGAGCCGGGGTCCACGGCACCCCGGCTCCCTGGGAAAAAGGAGGGTCCCGGTTGGGCATTCGAGACCGGTACAGCGAAGCGCGACCGCTCCGGGGGTCACGCCGCGCCTCACGGCCGATCCAACGCTCGACGGTCGTCCGTCATTCCTTCGATCCCGCACGCCATCCATCCCGGCTCGAGGCTCATCGGGGAACCACCTCGCGGACCTTGTCGATCAGCTGCTCGATCTCGAACGGCTTGTCGAGGAAGGCGATGGCGCCGAGTCGCCCGGCCTGCTGGTGCGTCTGCTCGTCGCCGAAGGCCGTGATGAGGGCCTCTAGGAAGTTCAAGCCACATCCCGCATCTACCCTACCACCGGGAGCGCCAGACGGCAACGTGCACGGCACGAACTCACGCACCACGGAGCCCCTCCTGCGCATCGGACACGGCGTCGAGCCACGCCGCGGAGACACAAGCCCGCACCGCGCCGCGGCAGGCGCCTTCGCATACTCAATCCCC
>Ga0272442_10001384_pt1 | contig 36991 bp, 28 predicted proteins | sample SSMForm2O_FD_200262 | JGI IMG/M metagenome (GOLD analysis project Ga0272442, IMG submission 200262) | Marine sediment archaeal communities from Little Sippewissett salt marsh, Falmouth, MA, United States - SSM-Form-2O | ecosystem: Environmental > Aquatic > Marine > Wetlands > Sediment ... | reverse complement strand
GGGTGGCGGCGCCCACGCGGTGGGGGGCGAAAGCCCCTCCTCTAGCGTAACAAAACAGAGAACAAATGGCGGGGATTGCATTCTGGCTAATCTTGGATTTTGGATGTATCAGGGTGTGTTATTTTTGGTATGTATAGGACTCGTGTGGGGGATGTTTTCAAGAAAGAGCGTGATTACAGCAAGAAAAAAGTAGGTTTAGTATTGTCTGTCAAACAGGACCTGCTGTGAACCATCAGTAAATGTTCCACGAATAATAAGTTTTACACCGCTGTTTGTTTCAGCACCAGTCCATAGAATTTCGCCAACCTCGTAACTTCCACCAGCATCTGAACTAAAAGCCTCAAATGCTGCACCATCAACAGACCAGTTAAGTTCAGTCAATGTCGGGAGATCCGTTCCTCCCTGAATTGTTACTTTAAAGCCGTCATTTGTCCCATTTGCAACAACAGTCAACCCAACATTCTTGGATGATCCTGTAGTACCCGCAAGTCCGAACACGAATGCCGCAATGACCGCCGCCAGTATGACGGTGATAGCGACCATCAATATCACACCGATGACGGGTGATACTGCCTCTTCATTCTGAATCTTCATAAGTCAGCACCTTGATCGTTTTCAGCAATGCCCACTCTATCGCGGACATGACACTGTAACAGGTTATTTTTGCTGGTTTATATTTAAAGGTTCTTGTAGCGGTTGATAATCTTCTGTCGAAATTCACGTGTGATTCCCGATAAAAGAATAATCCGGGAATTTCAGCCCGATGTCGGTCCTGTGCCGACAGGCGTGACAGCCTCAGCGCCGGATCTCAGATTATTGATAGCAGCAGTGGTCCCGTTATGCCGGTCTCCAGCACCCGGCAGGAACCGCCATATCGAAGCGGCAGCCCACCCCCGCCTCGCCCGACTCGGTGATTGAGATGCCGGAAAGCGAGAGGATCTCCCTTGCAAGCCACAATCCGTATCCGCCGGCCTGTATAGATCCCCGCTCGAAGAGCATGGCCCGCTCTTCTTCCGGTATACCACCTCCATCGTCCTCCATGATCACCGTAAGGGAGCCGTCGTCATTCTCGGCCGACGAGATGCTGATTCTTGACGTATCCCTACCAAATTCAACGGCATGTTCGGCGATTATGAGGAGCACCCTCTCGATCAACGGGGATGCGAATATCTCCACTTCGGCCAGGGTGTTTTCGATCGTAACTTTCTCGAGGCTGATGGGATAGAGGGCTTCCCGTGCCTTTACCGGGAGGTAGAGCCAGCAGGGCGGATCTATCACCATGTCCTGGTACTCGCGGGTGAACTCCATCAGTCTCTGGATATTTATCCCGGCCGTCTCCTCCTTCTTCATAAACTCCCGTATCTGGGGATCCTCGATCATGTCCTCGGAATACTGGAGAAAACCGATCAGGATGGTCAGCTGGTTGAGAACATCGTGGCGAATAACTGCATTTAGTTCCTTCAGTCTTTCAGCGGCAGGCTGCCAGGACTCCTCCTCTTTATCCGGGTCGGCAACAGGCTGTGTATCGGGTCTCTTCTTCGCCATCAGTTCGTACCCCTTGAACCGTGATGAATTTTTTGTCGACGGCATTAATCAGTCTTTTGATAAAATCTGAAAGATAAGAAGGGCGTAGAGGAATTTTTTGGTTATTTTGGGGGATGGTCAGCGTCCCGGTCTGCATGGGGAGATGGGATTGGACGCCTCAGATAGGACGAAGTCCGGGCACCCGCAGGGTGGCAAGTACAAGCGAAGCTCTGTTTTAACAGGTCTTTGAGATACTGTTGCCTGGAGGGGCGTCTTGGACGGAGGGGTTGCACCCCCCTCCCAGCACCCTTTCCCCGAAGAGGATAACCAGTGTGCAGGGTTGATGGTAATTACATAGCCCCATAACAGTCCCTATCGCCTTTTCGGGGTTCGCCGCAGCGGCAGGGGTAAGCGAAGCGCAGCCCCCGGGAGCGTCTGAGAACTTTATGTCACCAGGGTGATTTACTCCTCTCACAACAATACGGGACCCATCAGGCAGTGTGACCGGGATTTATCAGGACCCTCTTTTTCTCGTGAATCTGTTAATAGGAACGATTGATCAATCCTCTCCCAAAACCCCCTTCGATACCATAAAATCGGGCGGGGTGACATAGATAGATACTCACATGATCGAAAAAAAGTCCATTTTCCGGTTATTGCTAACCGCCATCCTGTTTTTTGTCCCGATAAACATCTACATGATCGGGAACGGGATCGGAACCGGGATACAATGGGTTCTGTTCCGGTACCAGCAGACGGTATACGGCAACACCCTCTTCACCCTCGACATGGATCTCGGCTATGTCGTAGGCGGTGTCATAACAGGGAAATCGGCCCTGTCAACAGCTGCATGGCTGGCCGGCGTCCTCCTCCTGGTCGCAGCGCTCGTAATCGTCCTCATCACCATGTATGGGAAGGGGGGAGTACGCGTCGGGCATGCAGGATATTTGGCGATCTCTGCGGCCCTTGCCTTTCTTGCGGCCGACATGCTCCAGTACGGCCTGATATTTTCCGGGCCGGCCGGCTTTGCAATCCCGGTCGGAATCCCGCTTGTCCTCTTTTCCGGCTGGTGGCTGATCAATGAGGCGGATGGAATGGAGACAGGCGAGTTGGATCTGGAAGAGCCTGCTTCCATAGAGGACTGATCCCGCTCAAATCCTTTTTTCCAGGGCCTGGCAATTTGGTGGGCAAATTATCGGGATACTCATTATGCACACGCTCCTTCCCGCAGGGGCCCGGGGGGATGCCCGATCCGGTTCCAGTCAAAACGAATATTGGAATTTTTTTATTATCGGGCTTCTCCCCGGGACCGGACATCACCGCCGGGATACACCTGACAGTCCCGGTGATATGCATTATGATTACCGTCCCCATCGGGAATTGCTATAAGCCGACAGGGAAATAGTATACCTGCGAATCAGGAAAGTCCCGTCATATTTTTATATAAAAATACATACAATCGGATATACTTGGTTTGAGGAAGAATTGAATCTTTATGAAGACGCTATCATTTGAAGACCTGGCAATACCGGAAGATATCCACCAGGCAATCAGGGATCTCGGGTTCGAGGAGCCCACACCGATCCAGTCGCTCTCCATCCCCGTGATCATGGATGGGAAGGATATCATCGGGCAGGCACATACCGGCACTGGGAAGACTGCCGCCTTCGGCATCCCGTTGCTTTCAGGAATAGATACAAAGAGCAGGGAGACACAGGCGGTGGTGATCTGCCCGACACGGGAGCTTGCCATCCAGGTCTCTGAAGAACTCTCCCGACTCTCATCACACATGAAGGGGCTCTCGGTCATCCCCGTGTACGGCGGCCAGCCCATCGAGAGGCAGTTCCAGGCACTGAGAAAGGGAGTACAGGTGATCATCGCCACGCCCGGCAGGATGCTCGATCACCTCAACCGGGGCACGGTCTCGCTCTCATCCGTCCGGTTGGCAGTGCTTGATGAGGCCGACGAGATGCTCGACATGGGATTCCGCGACGATATCGAGGCAATCCTGTCCAGGATATCCAAAAAACCGCAGACGGTGCTCTTCTCGGCAACCATGTCCCGCGAGATCATGGACCTTGCCAGGCGGTTCCTCTCGGAGCCGAGGGTCATAAAGGTGATGCACGACGAGCTGACGGTGCCGAAGATCGAACAGTATTACTATGAAGTGAAGGAGTCCGCAAAAGTCGACGTGCTCTCAAGGCTCATCGATATGTACGACCCCCGCCTTACCCTTGTCTTCTGCAATACAAAACGGAGAGTGGACGAGCTGACCGGCCTCCTCCATGCAAGGGGATACATGGCCGAGGGCCTTCACGGCGATATGAACCAGGCCCAGCGGGAGCGGGTCATGTCCAGGTTCCGGACGGGCAATACCGATATCCTGGTCGCAACCGACGTGGCGGCCCGGGGAATCGATGTCGAGAACGTGGACGCGGTGGTCAACTATGATGTTCCCCAGGACCCTGAGTACTATATTCACCGCATCGGGAGAACCGGCCGGGCCGGAAGAGAAGGCCGTTCGTTTACGTTCGTTTCAGGAAAGGAGTTCTGGAAATTGAAAGATATCCAGAAATACGCCCGGATCAAGATCGGAAAGCAGCCTGTCCCGACCGAGAGCGATCTCCGCGAAAGAAGGGCCGAACAGCTCGCAATGAAGGTTCGGGAGATTGCCGGCGGAGAAGACCTGGAATCGTATGGCGCCCGGATCCAGCAGATGATGGGCGAGGAATTTACGTCTCTTGAGGTTGCGGCCGCCCTGCTCAAGCTGCTCTCTTCAAAGTCAGAGCGGGCCGAATCGCCCAAGGAGGAGCAGGGAAGACAGAAAACGTATCAACCACGTCCGTCCGGCAGGAGAAAGCGGGACACCACGTACAGAGGGAAACGGGACAGGTAAGTAAACCCTTTTTTTCTCATCAATGAAACGGCCTCTTCCGTATCTCTGAAGTCTATATGGCAGTGCAGGTAGTGTATCCGCGTTACCAGCCCGATGAGAAAAACTTGGCAAAACGCTTTTATTTTGGGGAGAAATTCGTCATTGTGGAGTCAATAATTATTTAATCCTTAAAATGCCACGTATAGCCTGATATTTCACATCTACCGCCCGCGGGTTGAGAGACAATGATCACGGTTCTTCTCGTCCACGACAACACGGAACTCCTAGACCATACCCGCTCCTACCTCGAGAAGATGGGAGAAGTAAGGGTGGATGCCGTCCAATCAACAAAACAGGCCCTCGATATTCTTAAAAACCGCAATTACGATGTTATTGTCTCTTATTCGCAGCTCCCCCGCGTCAACGGCATCGAGTTTTTGGCGGATATGTCAGGGATCGATCTGCTCAAGTACCTCAAGGCACGGGGGAGCAGCATCCCCTTCATCATCTATACCAGGAACGATTCGGGTAAGATGATCCTCGAGGACATCAATTCCGCCACCGAGGTCGCCATCCCCGGCATATCAGACTCCCGGAGGGCCATCCCCGAGATCCGGGAGATGATTCTCCAGGCCGTCATGCGAAAAAAGGTCGAGCGGGACTTGAATGCCCGGTGCGACATGCTCGGAGAGATCCTGAATGCCACCCCGATCTGGGTGGCCCGAATCACGAACGGAACCATCGAATGGGCAAACGAGCGGATGAGCAGGGGGCTCGGATACGAGGTGGGGGCACTCAACGGAAAGGGCACACACCAGATCTTTGCAGGCTCCCAGGAGTACGAGGAGGCCATGCGGGAGGTACGAATACGGAGGGATGCCGACGGCTGGGGATATACGAGCACCCTGCTCATGAAGAGGGACGGCGGTCCTGTCGAATGCCGACTGCGGCTCCGTTCTGCCGGGAGGAAAGGGTCCGCCGGATCCGAGATCCTCGTCTGCGAGGATATCACGGAAGAGAAGAAGCTTAAAGAGTCGCTCCGCGAGAGCGACCTGCGATACCGCGAGCTCCTCCAGAACTCCCAGAGTATCATCATTAAGATCGACACGGACGGCTTGATCACTTTCTTCAACAAGGCGGCACAGTCCTTCTTCGGGTACTCCTCGCGTGAGATCACCGGAAGCAGCCTCATCGGGACGATAATTCCTGATAAACCCGGGAAACAGAGGGAGATCTCGGGGATGGTGAATGATATCACACTCAACAGGGAGGGATCTGCCATCCGGATCATCGAGATGGTGCTGCGGGATGGGGAACCTGTCTGGGTCGCATGGACCAGCAAGGCTATCCGGGACGAGGGCGGCCATATCAACGAGATCGTCTGCATCGGCCATGACATCACCGATCATGAGAGCAGGGACCGCAAACGAATAAGCACTGCCCTCTGGAGGGAAAAAGTCATTTCCGACACCGATATCACGGAAGAGGTCTTTGATTCCATCCTCAATATCTGCCTGGAGATTGCGAAGGAGGGGCGGGAAGCCAAGCCGGTTGGAACTGCATTCATCGTCGGCGACGCAGAGAAGGTGATGATAAAATCCAAGCAGCTCATCTTGAACCCGTTCGAGGGTCACCGCCCCGAAGACCGGATGATCTCCAACCATGACATCAAGGAGAACATAAAAGAGCTGGCCCAGCTCGACGGTGCGTTCGTGGTCAGGGGGGACGGCCTGATCGAGGCGGCCGCCCGTTACATCACCGTAGACACCAGTGCCGTCGGCATCCCCAAGGGGCTTGGATGCCGGCACTCCTCCGTTGCCGGGATCACCCTCGTGACAGGGGCCATCGGAATCGTCGTCTCCCAGAGCGGCGGCAAGATCTCCATATTCCGAAACGGACAGATTATCCAGGAAATCTTCTAACACCATAAGGGGTCCTGGGAGGTCGATTTCCGGTGATCCGGATACAATCATATAAATACTTTTTTGATCAATTTTTATGTGCAGATCAACACTGCATGAGTAATCGAATGAATGAAAAGAGATATGGCGGACCAAGAAATTTCGGCCCGCGCGAGATGACCAAGACTGTCTGTTCAGACTGCGGTAAAGAGTGTGAAGTTCCCTTCAAGCCTACTGAGGGAAGACCGGTATACTGTCGTGAGTGCCTTCCAAAGCACAGGAAACCCAGATACTGATCATCTATTTTTTTGAAATTTTCATAAACCATCGAGAGAAAGCCTTTTTTGGATCCATTCCCAGTCTGAAGAGTGAAACCGAAGAAGAGCCCCGGTCTTGTGCGGGAACTCGGCATCTGGGAGGTGATGCTCTCCGGCATCGGCATAATCCTCGGTGCAGGCATCTATGCTCTTATCGGATCTGCGGCAGCCCTCGCAGGAAACAGTGTGTGGCTGTCGTTTGCTCTCTCCGCCCTCGTTGCTGCGTTTACCGCCCTCTCTTATGCCGAGCTCTCGTCGATGTACCCCCGTGCCGGGGCCGAGTACGAGTATACAGCACCGGCTCTGGGCCAAAAGATCGCGTTCGTGGTCGGATGGCTCATCATATTCTCAGGGATAATCGGGGCCTCGGCGGTCGCACTCGGCTTTGCCGGCTATCTCGGCGTGCTATTATCTGTCCCGGCCATCCCGGCAGCTATCGTGCTGATCGCCGTGCTCTGCGTCATCCTCCTCTACGGGATACGGGAGAGTGCACTCGTGGCGAGTGTCTTCACCCTCATCGAGGCGGGAGGACTCCTCCTCATCATAATCGCCGGTCTGCCGTATCTTGGGAAGGTGGACTATTTCGAGATGCCGATGGGTGTGAGCGGCCTTTTCAGTGCAGCCGCGCTCGTATTCTTTGCCTACATGGGTTTTGAGGAGATGGTGAAATTTTCAGAGGAGACGAGGTCTCCCGAGCGGACCATTCCGAAAGCCCTCGTCCTTGCCCTCGTCATATGTACCGTCCTCTATGTCTTTGTGAGCGTATCTGCCGTGAGCGTGCTCGGGTGGGAAGCCCTGGCCGTCTCTGACGCACCCTTCTCGGACGTAGCACAGACGGCATGGGGAGAGAACGGAGCCCTCGTCCTCTCGGTCATCGCCCTCTTTGCAACATCCAACACGGTCCTCCTCATGATGTTTGCTTCATCGAGGATCAGCTACGGAATGGCAAGGGCCGGGTCACTCCCAAGCTTCCTCTCCGGGGTTCACCCGGAGCGACACACGCCATGGATTGCAATCATTGCAGTCGGTCTCGGCTCGATGGTCTTTCTCTTCTTCGGAAACATCGGGTTCGTTGCGAATATTGCAAATTTCACCCTCTTTATCACGTTCCTCGTTGTGAATGTAGCAGCGATAGTCCTCCGGTTCCGGGATCCGGATCGACCGCGTCCGTTCAAATCCCCGGGAAAGGTGGGAAAGCTGCCCATACTCCCTGTGCTCGGGATACTCTCATGCGCATTCCTCCTCACCCAGATCGAACCTGAAGTGATGGCAATCGGCGTTTTGCTTACCGCTGCGGGATTCCTGATCGCTTTTGTTCTGGCATGGAGGGCAGAGGAATTCAGGGTCGCCTGAATATGGCCGGTTCTCCCGGAGCGACGCCTCCATCCGGCCCATGATGCCCGGGAGATCATGTGTCCGGTCCCATGATGCGAGCATCTGCTCTGCCAGGGACCCTTCACGAATCCTGGATTCGATCACGGGCAGGTAGAGCCGCTCTTCGGCCGTGGCAGAATCGAGAGCGGCGGAAAAGAGTTTCTCCAGTTCCGGTTTCATACGGGACGTCCCGTGATAGATGGCCTCTTCCGTCAAATCCAGGAGCTCGTCACGGTCTTCTTCGAGCCAGGGAGGAGGATTTCGCAGAAGTGACCGTACAAATGCACATATGGCAATATCCGAACGGACGCACTCCTGCTCGTCGAGGGCCTTTATCTCGATGCACGGCCTGGAAAAGCGTATGATCACCCCTGAAGACGCCACCCACTCCTCGCACAGGCACTCCCCTCCGCGGGCATTGAGTTCCCGGTACGCCTCCTCCTGGTATCTCCGGTAATCGGCACGTGTTCTGAGCCGATTGGGTACGATGCCGTTGCACAACATGGGGATCTGCTCCTGGTTCTTCCGGTAAAAGATGAGGCGGGAGTCTTTTGCCTCTCCCGGGGCACCCTCCACGAACGGGGAGGAGGCAGAGATCGCGACCAGGTAGGGGATCAGCTTCCGAACAGTATTGAAGAGGTCTACCATCTCTCTCTCGCAGCCATATTCTATGTTTACCTGGAGTGCCTGGATGTTCAACCACCCGTGCTGGCGGAGGCAGAAGAGCCGGTCGTACATCTCGTAATACTGTCCCTCGTCATGGTCCCAGACCGCGGTCTGGTCGAGCCGGAGGGTGGGATGCATCCCGAGCCCGAGCAGGGAATACCTGTCCCCAAAGTGGCGGTAGAACTCCCTTATACCCGAATACACCCCGCATTCCAGTGTGTGCAGCGATCGTGAGGGAGATCTGGGAACAAACTCGATCACGGTCTTTTGGAGTTCCTTTGAGAGGGTGACACTCCCGAACGAGACTTCAGACACCCTCCTCCCTTCCAGTTCTTCAAGTATCCGGTCCGATACGGGCAGGGGTGCAAACTCCCGGTTGTTAATGGAATACTCGTGCTCGGTCCCCGTCATCATGCGCCGTCACCTATCATGGGGAGAACTGCCACGAGATCGGTCTTTGGTTCCGGGATCGCGAGGACGACTTTTAATTCATCGGGCGGAAGCTCGTAAAAGAGCCTCCTGATATGGACAACCGCAGTACGCATCTGCTCATGGTAGATGGCAGGGTTCTGGTGCAGATATCGCACCAGCGGGCAGATCTGTTCCTGTTTCAGGTATACCTCGATCATATTGTCCTTCATATCGAAGGTGAACGGGCCCGAGACGCAGGTCTCGGGCTTGTGGTCATGGATTGCGCATCGTCCGTCCATGCACATCACGCACAGGCCCTCGGGAGTGCATTTCAGCCTGCTGTACCCTGCATATTCGAAGGAAGTGTCCGGGCAGCCGTTCGCGAGAAGAATCGATCTTCTCCCGGGACTGATGGGCGGGTGGGCATGGCGGCAGCATTCGGCTCCGCATGTTCTGCAGATCTCTTCAATGAGTTCTTGCCAGGAATCCTGCACCACGCATCACCTCTCCAGCAGGTACGCGATAATCTTGTGGTATACCTGGGGATAGAGGCCGTCTTCCCCTCCTTCCAGGGAGGGATTGTCGTTTACCTCGATCACGCAGGCGTCGCCATTGCTGTTTTTGATGTCGACACCATAGAGCCCGTGGCCGACGGCGCATCCCGCGTCGATCCCGAGTCTTACAACCTCGCCGGGCACCTCCCCCGGGGGGACACTCTCCACTCCGCAGTAGACGACGTGGCCGTTTACCGAGTCCTGTATCTTGAATGTGTCTGATGGGATTGTGTACTTGCAGGCATAGATCATCTCGCCGTCCAGGACACCGATCCGCCAGTCGTACGTGCTCTCCACGTAGCCCTGAACAACTATCCAGTCAGACATCCTGATGAAACGGCGGGCGACCCTCTGGAACTCGTATGCGTCGCAAACCTTCTCGACCCGCAGGGAGAAGGAGGTCGAGGGTTCCTTCAGGACGAGTGGCGATCCCATCCGCTCGAAGAGATCCCGGATCATTGCCGGAGAGATATCCTTCTTCGAGAGAAACTTTGTCGGGGGTATGGCGATCTTGTGCTTTTCCAGGTGGCAGTACATGTTGATCTTGTCGGAGCAGATCTGGATAGAGGATGGATCGTCGATCACCGGGATCCCGGCTGAACTGGCCGTCCGGGACGCCACATAGGTCACGTTCATGGGGTCCGTCCTGGCCCGGATGAAGAGGGCGTCCATCTGTGGAATCTTTCTGATATCGACGGGAAAGATGAATTCCACCGAATGGTCCATGGACTCGGCGGCATCCCTGCACCTGATGAGCGCATTGAGCTGCTCGGCGGAAGAGAGGGTCTTTCGATCCACGAATATACCAAGTCTGCTCATAGAAACTCCTGTTGTGCGATATAAGCCCTTAGAAGTGCTTTTTCTGCGTTCGACATCGACGAGTAACGGGTGGGAGCGAGAGAGGAGAGTCTCATTCCGTCGTCCCACCTGACAAATACCATCGTCACCAGCGGGATTTCGAATACGTCGTACAGCGAGCGGGCATATCCACATATCTCGTCGTCACCGGAGCAGGAGCTCCCGAATATTGCGACGTGCCTCTCGATATTCTCACCTTCTGCAAGGCGCTGGTAGCAGAACGGGTATTTGCCGTTATTGGTGATGTGCCGGACGGTCTCCTTGCCGGGGGCAGAGTCCCTGACAACGGTGTACTCGGACGAAGACGCGAAGTAGTTCAGGCCGTACAGCACAGCCGGGTACTGGGCACAGGAATTCGAGATCGTGCAGTCGGCAACCGGGATTCCCGCAGATCCGGACCGTTCGAGGCAGAGGGGGACGATGTATGCATCAAGGACCGCACTGCTCCCCGGGGCGACGGGGACGCCCCGGATCTCGTGCGAGAGGATCGTGTAATACGACTCGGTCTTGTAGAAATACTCCTCGGCAACGACATGCACCGTCCCGTCACGTTCCACGAGATGGATACTTTCGCGTGAGAGCATCGTCTTCATATGAGATCACCGGTGCCATCCGACGCGGCAGGATATCGTGTCCCCGGATGACCGGGCCAAGGCTGCCTGTTGTTCATCAGCAGATCATCTCGCACACTGCCGGTCGATCCCACGGACCGAAAAACGGCCCATGGGAGAATAAGACGCAGGTATACAGATACCGAAAAATAGATCCCGGCAGCCTTGTGCCGGGAACTTCGATCTTGTTTGGCCTTCCTGTTTTCATGAAGAACCACGAGCCGCACCTGTGCGGCTGGTATGTTTCCTTAAGAGCTAGGTCTGCAGCTTGAGCTTTTAAATCTTTGCGACGGAGCGGCAGGAGGGTATACAAATACCCATTTTAAGTGGGATTCATCCGGCATACAGGGGGGTAAGCGCTTTTTACCATCAGGTCTTTTCATAAAATACATGATCAACATCAGGGCAGGTGTACTGATCCTGTTCATCTGCCTGCTCGTACTGCCCTCTGCGGCCCATGTCCCTGAGATCGGTACAGGGGATATCGTGGAGGTTCCCGACCCTCTCAAGTCGTATGCCTGGTACGGGACGCTCGAGGGGGATGATGCCGCAGACATGTACGTGCTGGAGATGGAGGCCGGGCAGGAGCTACGCCTATCGATCTCAACGCCTGATGAAGGAGTACGACCGTACTTGGCGGTGATTGGCCCGGGAATAAGGACCATTGATACTATACCGGAATATGTCCGTGTGCCCGTGGGATCGGGTGTTGCGGTTATCGCACCGGCAGGGAGCCCAGAAGTCTCCTACGAGCCGTTCACACCTATGAGCACATATCAGGTGTCCCGGTTTTCCCGGGTTATGTCCATGCCGGGGACCCATTCTGTCGTTGTATATGGTGATGAGGGGCGGTATATCCTTGCGACCGGGTACCTCGAGGAATTCAGCGCCGCAGAATGGATACTTATTCCCGTCCAGGTGATGGCCGTACGTATGTGGCAGGGCCAGTCGCCGGTCCTTGTCATGGCGCCAGTACTGCTAACACTCATTGCCGGACTTGCATGGCTGTACCGGAGGGAGCGGGAAGTCGCGCCGGGACGGATGAGATATCCGGTATGGACCGGAAGCAGTGCAGGGTTCCTCTATATTGGGACGGGGCTTCTCATGCTCATCCAGATGGCACTGGCTCTCTCGCTATCTGGTCCCGAAGGGACCGCTATCGTGACACTGGTACTTGCCGTCCTTCCCCTGGCCCTGGGGGCTGGTGCAGTCCGTGTCGCGTCAGGGATGGGGGAGAAAATTACGATCAAGGCACGGATCTGGATGCTGGCAATCGGAGGACTGGGATTTTTCGTCTGGGCCGGCCTGCTGGCCGGCCCTCTCCTCGCGATAGTGACAGGGATTCTTCCGGAAAGTCAAGCCAGATGAGCAGAGGTGTTCCGAGAAAGAAAGGACAGCTTCAGATCTCCCTATGTAATCGATTGGTCCGGCATGTTCCGGAGTCACATACTATCTAGAATATCAATAAAAACAGCCGGTTTCATTCCTTGGAAAGGAGCGTACGTGTCATGCCGAGGAGATCCTGCAGGCCGGTATGATCCGAATATCCCTTTCCTCTCCACCGGATCCTGCCGTCTCTGTCCAGGAGAAAGATATAGGCAACCGATAGATCGTCCATGCCGAGGATGTCGCAGTATCTTTCATATCTTCCGTACCATGTGACGACGTACGGGTGGCGTGCTCCCGGTATCCCTGAACGCATCCCTGCATCGATGAATCCGCCCATCAGCCTTCCGGTCAATGACCCTATCATGGGGACTTCGTAGACAAGCACCCGCGGATCGGCTTCGAACGCCTCGTCGAAGGGTCGTGCCCAGGAGTCGATCATGGACTGCGCCTCCCGTCGGAAGGCGATGAAGATGAGGGTGACATGGCCGGTGCAGTCATCGGGAAGCGTAACCTTCCCGCCGTCGAGGGCCGTGGATGACAGTGTCGGAAAAAGAGGATTGATCTCGGGATCCATGGGAGCGGGTATTCATCTCCCGGGTATAAAAGATCTGTCTCGTTAAAAAGTGGGATTACCCGAACGTCTCCTCCAAAAAAAAACGAATCTTCTCTCGCAGTTCCCTGAATCCTTCCAGTATCTCCTCGTCATCTCCTATCTCGGGCGGGGATCGTATGGGATGATTAATCATCCGTGTTGACCCGGGTGGATCGAGGCAGGAACTGTCCATGTCGCTGCAGAGTGTGACCACGTAATCTTAAGCCCCCCTGAACTCCCTGACCGACTTTGACCGGAGCGTCGAGGTATCGATCCCATCCTCCTCGAGAACCTTCCTGGCTACGGGTGCAGCCCGGAAGGCGCGATTCCAGCACTGAAGATTTCGAACCGGTCTTCGTAGAGGTGACGCATCAGCGCTTCCGCCATCTGCGAGCGGACAAGAGTTGTAGGTGCAGAGGAAGAGGACTCTCTCCCTACTTTCCTGCTCATCCGCTCCGGCCATTGCAGACTACCGTATCTCTATCCGCTCGCCGGTGACCATGTAGATCACCTTCTCGGCTATCTTGCAGGAGTGGTCCGCACACCGCTCAAGGTACCGGGCCACCATCAGGTAATTTGTGCACCTGGAAATCGTCCTCGGGTCCTCCATCATGTAGGAGAGCCCCTCCCGAAAGATGGTATGGCGGAGGAGATCGATCGTATCGTCCCGCTCCGAGTGTCGGGTGACATACGAGATATCCTCCTCGTCGTATGCCTTCAGGGAATCATCGATCATCGAGAGGACGAGATCGGCCATGTGCGGAATGGAGAGTGCGGAGACGATATCGGGCAGTTTTCTGTCGTTTGACGTTTCGAGCATGACGCCTGCGATATCCTTCCCGTACCGGCCGATGCGTTCGGAAGACGAGATGGTCTTCAACGAGCAGGCGATCAGGCGCATATCGCGTGCGACAGGGTGATACAGCGCGATCAGCTGGTACATCTCCTCCTCCAGCCTGTCGTTGGTCTCCGTAAGACATGATTTCCTATCCCTCACGCTCCCGGCAAGGTCGTGGTCACCGGTCTTTAAGGCGGTCACGGAATCGCGGAGCATCGCCTCGGCCATGTAAGCCATGTCGATCACCTCATCCTTTACCCGGCGCAGTTCCTGGTGGAATTTATCGGTCATTATACATTCCTCCTATCCGAATCTCCCTGTTATGTAGTTCTCCGTCAGTTCGCGTGACGGGCTCTCGAATATCTGTGCCGTCCCGCCGAACTCGATCATCTCTCCAAGGTACATGAATCCCGTATAGTCGCTCACCCTCGATGCCTGCTGCATGTTGTGGGTCACGATGATGACGCAGTAGTCCTCCTTCAGTTTGTCGATCAAACTCTCGATCTTTGCGGTCGCGATGGGGTCGAGTGCCGAGCACGGCTCGTCCATCAGGATCACCTCGGGCTCCACCGCCAGCGTCCGGGCGATGCAGAGCCGCTGCTGCTGCCCGCCCGAGAGTCCCATGGCTGACTCATTGAGCCGGTCCCTGACCTCGTCCCACAGGGCGGCGTTTCTCAGGCTTTTCTCAACGATTGCATCCAGTTTGGATGAGTTGTTGATACCGTGGATCCGCGGACCATATGCAACGTTTTCATAGATCGACTTGGGAAACGGGTTCGGCTTCTGGAATACCATGCCTATCCTCCGCCGGATCTCCACCGGGTCGGCATCGGCAGCATAGATATTCTTCCCGTGGTACGTGATGGATCCCTCGATCCGGCAGCGGTCGACAAGGTCGTTCATGCGGTTGAAGCAGCGGATCAGGGTTGACTTCCCGCAGCCTGAAGGACCGATAAGGGCGGTCACCAGCCTGTTTTTCACCTGTACGCTGACGTCTTTTAACGCCTGTGAATCCCCGTACCAGAGGTTTAATTTTTCCGTTGAAATGATGTGTTCAGACATTTTACCAGTGTATCGTCTTTTGATAGTGTGTTCGGATCATGATTGCCAGCGAGTAGAAGACAATTACGAGGATCAGGAGGACGAGTGCGGTCGCATACTGGTTCCCTGTCGCGCCGGGCACATTGGTCGCCAGGATGAAGAGATGATACGGGAGCGCCATCACCGGCTCGAAGAGTGAATCGGGGAGGAACCGCTGCGAAAAGACCACCGCCGTGAACATGATGGGAGCCGTCTCGCCCGCGGCCCGCCCGATGGAGAGGATTGCGCCGGTGATGATCCCGGGGATCGACGGAGGGACGACCACTTTCCGTATCGTCTGCCACTGCGTCGCTCCGAGTGCCAGGCTTCCCTCACGGATCGAGCTGGGCACGGTTTTCAGCGCCTCCTCTGTCGTCCGGATGATGGTGGGGAGGATCATCAGGGCGAGGGTGATCTGGCCCGCGATGAGCGATACCCCGAAGTGCAGGTACAGCACCATGAATGCGAAACCGAAGAGGCCGAATACGATCGAGGGCGTCCCGGCCAGGAGATCGGCCCCGGTCCGGATGGCTTTTGTCGCCTTCCCCTCCCTGGTATACTCGGTGAGGTAGATCGCCGCCCCGATCCCGATGGGAAGGGCAATGGCAATCGCTCCCGCCACCAGGTACAGGGTTCCGACGAGGGCTGGGAAGATGCCGCCCTCGCGACCCAGGTCACGAGGTGGTGACGTGAGGAACTCCCAGGTGAGGTTCGGCAGACCGTTCGATATGATATCGTACAGGATGACCCCGAGGAACAGTATCACGATTGCAATGGAGACGACCAGGAGAAAGAAGGCGATCTTCTGTACCAGCTTCGGATTGATCCGGGAACCGAGGCGATCCTTTGCGATGAATAGTCCGCCGAATATGGCGACGGCAGCAAGGAACGTCAGGAATCCGGATATAATGAGGATTATGAGTGATATGGCCGCTGCCAGGACAGGATAGCGCCTGTCGGTTATCCACGAGACGAGTCTGTTTCGGCTTTTGGTCCTTCCTGGTCTGCGCCGGGCGGATATCGTCCCCTTTGAAGGTGCCTGGCGCTCCTTTATCCTGGAGAGTATGACCGTTGCGGCCATGTTGACGATGAGCGTGATTGCGAGAAGCGCCACCGCAACACCGAAGAGGGCATGGTAATGCGTGCTCCCGACCGCGACCTCTCCCATCTCGATCCCGAGCGTGCCGGTCAGTGTCCGTACCGGTGAGAGGACATTGTAGATGGGCGACGGGATGACTGCCGCGTTTCCCGTCACCATGAGCACGGCCATCGTCTCGCCGATGGCCCGCCCAATCCCGAGGATGATTGCTGCGGTGATCCCCGAGAGCGCCCCGGGCACGATGACCCTGGAAATCGTCTGCCAGTGGGTAGCCCCCACGCCAAACGATCCCTCTCGGAACTCCCGTGGAACGGTGGCGATCGCGTCCTCTGAGATGCTTATGATGGTGGGAAGCGCCATGATGCCGAGCAGTATCGACCCTGCCAGCCACGATTCGCCGGACGGGACGTCGAATGCGACACGGATCCGGTCGGTGAGAACTATAAGGCCGAAGAATCCGAATACCACGGAGGGAATCCCCGCCAGCAGTTCTATTGCCGGCTTGGCGATATGTTTCACCCGTGAAGAGGCCAGTTCTGCAATATAGATGGCGCTCCCGATCCCGAGTGGGACCGCGATCATCATGGCACCCGCCGTCACCAGCAGCGTGTCGACGATGAGGGGAAAGATCCCGTACGAGGGGTTGGTTCCGGTGGGATTCCAGGACATCCCGAATATGAAATTGAGAATTCCTTCCTGGATGAATATCGGGTACCCGTCATATGCCAGGAACAGGAGGATGAAGGAGATGGTGACGATGGCAAAAATTGCACAGATAAACCAGACTGCCTTAACGAGCGTCTCTTTTATCCGCACACCCTGTCCCTGGGCCGCCTGGATTCCGGTATTCACCCCCACTGCCATCTCATCTCCCCGATTCGACCTTGAATAAACAGTTAGCTGGTTCAGGGAACGCTATTACGGCTTCCATCTTCCAAAAAAAGTGTGGATCATGGGAGAGGAACAAATCCCTCTTCCATAACGATCTTCTGTCCGTCGGTGTCGAGGATGAAGTCCAGGTAGTCCTTTGCCAGGCCCTGGGGTTCTCCATTGGTGATCATGATCAGGGGCCGTGAGATCGGGTACTCCTGTGCGATCACATTCTCAACAGTCGGCTCGACTGCTGCTCCGTCCGCGATGACGGGTATTGCCCTGACGGTCTCGTCTATGTATCCGAGACCGACATATCCGATCGCTCCCGGAGTCTGGGCCACGGTCTGCTTGACCGCTCCGTTCGAGTTCTTCTCGAGCTGGGTGGGTGCGAAATCTTCTTTCTCCATCACTTTTTCAAAGAAGAATTCCCTCGTGCCCGAGGCGCTGTCCCTGCCGATCAGTACTATCTCGGCATCGGGGCCTCCCACTTCATTCCAGTTGGTTATGGTGCCAAGGTAAATTGCCTTGATCTGCTCCATCGTCAGGGTCTCCACCGTGTTGGTGGGGTGGACGATGATGGCGATACCGTCGTTTGCAATGACCGTGGTTCGCAGGCTGGGATACTTCTCCATCTCTGTGTCCTTGAGGTCGCGCGAAGACATACCGATATCTGCGCTTCCCTCGCCGATCGCCTGGACTCCCACGCTCGATCCCCCTCCGCCCACCTTGATGTCGGCGGTTGGGTGGGTGTCCATGCAGGCCTCGGCTGCGGCCTGTGCGATTGGAAGGACGGTCGTCGACCCGGTTACCTGGATCGATACGATCTCTCCTGATGTCCCGGTCGGCTGCTGGGTGCAACCGCATGCCAGCAGGGCAATGACAAGCAATCCTGCAAGTCCGATTGCCAAAAATCCAAATTTGTGTGCTTTATCAACCATGGGTTGTCTGGATAGGACTTTCTCCCCGGTTTATATACACTTTGTCGAAATAGACTATATTTGGATATATATCATATAGAGAAAAATAGAGAAGTATATTAGTTATCGGGTATACAGGATAGGCAGGGTGTGGTAGCCATGGAGATACGGAAAGTCCAGATAACCGGGGGGTCCTCGTATGTTATAACGCTGCCCAAGGAATGGGCCGAATCGCTGCATATCAAGAAGAATGATCCCCTCGGCCTGGTGGTGCAGCCCGATGGAACCCTGCTCGTCACCAAGGAGACATCCGATGTCTCGCTCCAGAGAGTGAAGCGGTTCGACGTGACAAATATCAGGGATCCGACATACCTCTTCAGGCTGCTCATCGGGAGCTACATCTCCGGGTTTACCACGATCGAGGTAGTCTCAAAATCAAGGCTCTCCGCCTCGGTGAGGATGGTGGTGCGGGACTTCACCCAGATGACGATCGGGCCGGAGGTCGTGGAGGAGACCGACTCGTCAATTGTCTTGAAAGACCTCTTAAACCCGACGGAGATGCCGTTCGAAAAGACCATCAAGCGCATGTACGTGATCGTCAAGAACATGTACCTGGATGCGGTGAACGTCCTCGAGACCAGGAACCTCGAACTGGCGCAGGACGTCATCTCCCGTGACAATGACGTGGACCGGCTGCACTGGCTCATCGCCAGGCAGACCAATGTCATCCTGAAGAACGCAAATATCTCAAGAAAGATGGCGATCGCCCCGGGAAGGGTGATCAACAGCTACATCATCAGCCGGATCATCGAACGGATCGGGGACCATGCAGTGAGATGGGCAGATAACTCGAAGAAGATCATCGGCACAAAGCTCGACGACCAGGTCCTGGACGGCATCAGGGCTGCGAGTACGTTATCGCTCTCCATCTTCGACAGGAGCATCGTCTCGTTCTTCCAGGGGGAGATGATGGAGTCGCACAAGAACATCGAGCGGGTACATGAACTGGAGGCACTCTGCGAGGAGATCAACGGGCTTGCCAAGAAGTACGACCCCGACGTCGCGATCCCGCTTCGCTATATCGCCGAGAGCATCCGCAGGTCAGGGGAATATGCCGCAGACATATCGGAGACGGTCATCAACTATCTTGTAGAAGAACAATAAAACCCCGTCTTTTCCGCCGCCGGACTGACAAAATTATATAGATAGCATACATCACATCCCTCTTTATCAAGGGGAGTTTCTGAATGGAAGACCAGGTACCGATCGAAGTGACGGATCTCTCGTGGGAGAAGGCGATCGAGCAGGCGGACCTTCCTGCGCTCGTGATGTTCTACAGCCCCACGTGCCCTCATTGCAGGACGATGGAGCCGTATTTTGCACAGTATGCGGAAGAGTATGCAGGAAAGGTCATCTTTGCGAGGATTGATATCACCACGAACAGGTGGACGGCCGAGCGCTATGGGGTGAGGAGTACCCCGACTTTCTCCTTCTTTTGCAGGGGAAGGCCGGTATCGGACCATGTCGGTGCGATATATCCTGCCCTTCTCAAGCGCATGGTTGAGGAGGGGTTAGCCGACGGCGAGGAATGCATACGAAACTCATCAGAGATAGACTACGAGATCACCGGCTATGGGTAACCAATAAGGGATATCGCACCCTGATATGTAGTCACGAACGGGTGTCTTATAATGGGGATATACAGGACAATACCGATATTTTTTCTTATAGCATTGGTAGCATGCACGGGATTTTCGTCGGCATCGGAATCTTTTCTGCCGGATCTCGTCGTCAGTGACATCACTGCGCCATATAGTGCTGAAAGCGGCGGATTCTTCTCGGTTTCTGTCACCGTGAGAAACATTGGCGACTCCACCGCAGGACTGTCCGAGCTGTCGGTCTATCTCTCAAAAGACGCGTCAGTTGATCCGGGCGATACCTGCATCGGGAAGAGGATCCTGGTATCAGTCCCTGCGGGTTCGGAGAAAGAAGTATCGATCAGGTTTGGTCTGCCCGCCGATCTGGCACCGGGCACATACTACCTGGGGGCGTGTGCTGACCAGACATCGAGGATTTTCGAATCGGACGAGGCGAATAACTGGTATGCAGGTACAAAACCCTTTGACATCGTCTCGACGTACGAAACCAGGCCGGTACCGTTCATCACGTATCCGACCGTGACGCAGACCCCGGTAACCACATCACCCACATCGACAATCAGGCCACAGATCCCGACGCCAAGACCCACCATAACCATGCCGTCATGGTACCCGACCCCCGCACCCGCCCGGACGCCATGGATTCCACGACCGGTTGCAAAACCCACCCTCTTCCCTTGGGTCCCGACACCCACTGTAACTCCTACATCCTTTCCATGGCTCCCGACTGCAATCCCCACCACCCCCGCATCCACCGCTGCAGACCTGGTGATTTCGGAATTTTCGGTGCCTGATTCGGCCGGATCGGGCAAGACATTCAATACAGGCGTGACGATTACGAACCAGGGATCGGCAAAGTCGGGATACTGCGAAGTCTTCATATATCTCTCTGAAGATGCCGCAATCTCAAAACAGGATACCCTCGTCGGCAGCGAATCAGTCTGGCACCTGGATCCGGGGGACAGGAAGACGATATCGGTCAGGACGACACTGCCGGTACTCTCTCCCGGCGATTGCTACTGGATCGGCGCGATCGTGGACCCGGCAGATATGGTGGATGAAGACGATGAGTCCAACAATGGCTGGGCCTCTCCCGTAATGCTTTCCGTTTCTCTGCCATCAGAGCCCACTGCACTCGAAAAGGCCGTTGCAGATGCCATCGTGAAGTACACGAACATCGAGCGGCAAAAGGCTGGTCTTCCTGTACTCACGGTTGACGGGGAACTTGCAGAACTTGCAATGGCGCATTCGGACGACATGCGGGACAACAACTTCTTTGCCCACGATTCGCCCTACGGGTACACATTTGCCGAGAGAATGAGGCAGGCTGGTTATTTCACCGCCGCGGAGAATATTGCGGCGACTATGGGGACGTATTCAGAGTCAGCCGATCCCGACATTGTAGGGCAGCACATCGTCTGTGAGCAGTGGATGGAGAGCCCCGGCCACAGGAAGAACATTATCAAGGAGACGTACAGGACGATCGGAGTCGGCGTGGCATATGAAGCGGACAGGAGTGATATTCCATACGGCTTCATCGCTACCCAGGAATTCTCCGTGTGAGGGACTTATGCCATTCTGCGCGGATAAGTGGACCGGAGGACGTAGCTATTTATAGGAATATGTTGTCATTTTTATGACAACAAAAGAGGCCGATTGCATGCGCCGGGTTTTTATTACTGCATTACTTCTGCTTCTCCTGGTTTCACTGGCCAATGGAGCGACGACATACCTGTACGGTGAACCTGATCTCGAGGCGACTGTTGCAGGCACTGTTGAATTCAGTCCGGGATCGGATGCCGAGATCATGATATCCATCCGCAACAGCGGCTTAAACGAGGTGAAGCTCGAGACGGCGCTTCCCTCGCCCGGCAACGAACTGCCGAATACCGCCCGGATGGTGACTGCCGCGCTTGATGCCGGCGGTGCCCCGGTCACCGTGAAGACCGATCCCCAGATGGTGGGCGAGATCGCCGGCGGGCAAAGCCTCACCGTGCCCTTCTCTGTGAGAATTGCATCCGATGCACCCGGGGGCACGTATCCACTTCTCCTGCAGCTCTCGTATACGTACCTTCACGACACGGAGCAGGCCGATCCGGGCACGGCGATCTACCACTACCGGACAGGGAATACAACGCTCGAGGTTCCCATAAAAATCCGTGCCGAGGTCTATCCTGAAATCATTGAATCGATCACGGAGCATCTCAGCGCCGGGGGCGAGGGCTATGTCAACCTGAAAGTAGCAAATTCCGGGCACCTTGAGGGAAGATCATCGGTACTGCTTATTCTCCGGAATGACGAGAGCCCTGTTATCCCTGTCGATTCCAGCGTGTATATCGGAGATTTTGCCCCCGGAGAAGAAGTGGAGGCCAGGTACAAGGTGAATATCCTTGAGACCGCTGAGGAGAACAGCTATCCTCTTGATGTGGCCGTGGAATATCTCGATGATCAGGGCGATACGGTCAGGTCAGAGACGATAATTGTGGGCGTGCCGGTCGGGGGCAAGATCCGGTTTGATGTGATATCCCCAATGGTTTCGATGCATATCGGATCTGCAGAAGAGATCCTGGTCGAGTATGAAAATGCAGGAAAGACGGATGTATACAGTGCGCAGGCCAGGCTCATTGCCAGTGATCCTTTCACGTGTTCAGAAGACACGGCATACCTTGGCGATCTCGGCCCCGGTGAGCACGCAGTTGCCAGATTCAGTATTTCAGCGGATAAATCTGCGACAGTGAAGGAATACGGTCTTGACACGGAGGTACGGTATCGGGACGCACTCGATAACAGCCGGATCTCGGACCCGATGGTGGTGAAAGTCGAGGTCGTCGGAAGAACAGGAATCGAGCAGGTCCTCTACAGCCCGGTCATCATGAGCATAATCGGTGCTGTAGTGGTACTCATCATATACTATACCTTCTTCCATCGCAAGAAGAAGAGATCGTGACGGTCACCTTTTAGAATAATCCTTTTTACTTCCACTAAAATAACAACATTTTTGCATAACTTCTGAATACTCTTACTCACTCAAAGATTGCAGCCGTGAGACGGACGGATCCTTGCGGGGGTCCCGGGTCTTTTCGGTCCGCAAACCGGAATGGGATACACGTGAGACGGGTTTTTGTCATAATCGGATTAATCCTGCTGATCGTCCAGGCAGGGTCGGCTGTCAGCACCGAGCTGCAGATCCAGAAGTACGCACCTGATGGAGAGACCCTGCTGGCCGAAAAAACCGTCGATTACAGGTGGATGGAAGAGAACCTCCCCGTTCACGGGGACGGGATGGTACATTACTACCACCAGGGCCCGGTATTCCTGGATGATCCGGATGAACGCTGGAACCCAGCAGAAGATAAGAATGTGCGGGAGAAGGACATGGGGGCGGTTATGGGCACTGATCTCCGTGATCTCTGTGATCTTGCAGGAGGCATGAATTTCGGGGACATAGTTGAGATAAGGGCGTCAGACGGGTTTGTCAAGAAGTTTGCCTACCAAAACGTCTATGAACCCCTCCCCCGTCAGGGAAGGATGGTCATCGCCTGGTACAGGGCTGACGAAGGATATGTCCCGGATTATGCCACCGGGATGCGCCTCATATTCTTCGCCGACACGACCACCAATCCGTGGGGGATCCACGCGTTCGGGAACTGGGACTGGCACGAGAGTGCGGACGAGGAGTACTGGTATTATTACGTGCAGGGCGGTGAGCGGTATCCCACAACGACGGGGCTCTCGGTGCAGACGGTATCGGAGATAGTCATCTACCAGGGAGGCGGGATACAGCAGGAGACGTCGTCACCGCTTGGTCTGGGATACCTTCTCCCTGTCATCGCGGTGATCGCGATAGGCCTTGCGGTCTTCCGGAGGATTTCCCAATGACTGGAATGAATGCACAGGAACTCGTTTTCGCAAGAATGTTTGCAATGCTTGTGGTAGTATTGTGCCTGGTTGCGGGATACGCCTCTGCCGAACCGACTACAGCGGTCCATATACAAAAGATTGCACCCAACGGAACAACCGTCATAAACGAGACAACTGTCAGCTACCAGTGGATGGAGGCAAACCTCCCGGTTCGGGGCGATGGTGTCACCCATTACTACCACCAGGGACCGGTCTTTGCAGAGGACAAGGAAGCACAGTGGGATCCGAATGAGACCACGAACTTCAAGGACTGGGGGGCAGTGAAGGGAACCGCCATCCGCGACCTCTGCGACATGGTGGGCGGAATGTCCCCCGGGGACGAGGTGATGATCAAGGCCGGCGACGGGTACCATGTAGAATTCCGGTACCGGAATGTCTACGAACCTGAACCGCGGCAGGGCGGGATCATCCTCTGCTGGCACAACAGCGAGGACTCGTCCGTAGGGGAGCGGCAGGGCACGGGGTATCCTCCGAATTATCACGCAGGAATGAGGCTGGTCTTCTTTGCGGACAACTCCACCAATCCCGAGGGAAAACACGTCTTCGGGAACTGGGACATGCACGACGTGATGCCCGAAGAGGATATTCACCTCTTCTCGGACCTGTACCCGTCGACGAGCGGGTACGGGGTGAAATGGGTGGACGAGATCAGGATCTACCAGGGTGGCTACCATGGAGAGAAAGGAGCACTTGCCAAGTCCGCAATGGATCTAACCCCAACTGAAGGGGCATCGATACCACTCTCGATACTTCCGGTATTTGGCGGGATACTGGTGGTGCTGGAAATCCGGAGGAGACCATGAATAAATTATCCATTCCAGCTCTTTCCCTCCTCGCAGCCTGCATCGCCCTCTGTATGCTGGCAGGCTGCACAGGTACACCGGCCGGGGATACACCTCCCGCCGACGACTTTTCGGACTGGAGACTTTACCTCAACGGCACCCGCGAGGAGGTGTTCACTCTTGACGAGCTTCGGCAACTCCCTGCAGTCTCCGGCCATGGATACGCCGTATCCACCGTTGGCATCCGGTACGGCCCGTACCTGTGCAGGGGGGTCGATCTCAATCTCCTCGTTGATATGGCCGGTGGGATGGGAGATGACGGCCAGGTTTGGGTCTCGGCTCCCGACGGGTACCTGTGGGTCTTCGATGCCGAACAGATGGATGGAAAGGGATTCGTGACATTCAATGAGGACTTAAAAGAGATCCCCTCCCCGCCTCTCAACATCATCCTGATGTACGAGCAGGATGGGCACCCCCTCAGTTTTGATGGCGGCGGTCCGGCCCGCATCGCAATCATCTCACAGGAACCAGGAGTGGTAACCGAGGGGAGTGCATGGGTGAAGTGGGTTGACAGGATAGAGGTTCACGAAGGATGACACGTCAGTTCGTGTTCGCGGGACTCGTCCTTCTTCTTGTCACTGCCATCGCCATGGCAGGATGCACCGGACAGATGGAGGAGGTGACAGAACTGAAAGTCCTTCCTGCCGGAAGCCTTCTCATCCCGTTCGAGGAGGCTGAGGCCGAGTTCGAAGCCCTCCACCCGGGAGTCGATGTGCAGCTTGAGGGACATGGAAGCATCCAGGTTATCAGGCAGGTCACCGACCTGCACAGGGCAGCGGACGTCGTTGCCGTGGCCGACGAATCGCTCATTCCTGACATGATGTACCGGAGAATGGAAGACTCGGAAGAGAATTACACGGACTGGTATATCCCCTTCGCCACAAACGAGATGGTCATCGCCTACACCCCGGCGAGCAGGTATGCCGGGGAGATTACCACTGATAACTGGTACGAGATACTTGAGAGACCCGGCGTCCGCACGGGTTTCTCCAACCCCATGCTCGATGCGGCAGGCTACCGGACGCTGATGGTGGTCCAGCTCGCAGAATCCGAATACAACAACGAGACTCTCTTCGAGTCGCTCATCGGAGACCACTTCGACCCGCCGCTGGAGGTGACCACCGATGGAGGAGTTACCACCATCCACCTGCCCCAGATCTTGAAACCCTCCGACCAGGAGATCGTGATCAGGGACGGAAGCATCTACCTGATCTCCCTCCTGCAGGCCGGAGGCATAGACTATGCCTTCGAGTACAGGAGCGTGGCGGACGCTGTAGGACTCCGGTGGGTACAGCTCCCTGACTCCGTCAACCTGGGATCCGGGGATCATGAGCAGGAGTATCAACGGGTGTTGGTGGAGCTCGGGTTCCAGAGGTTCAGCACGATCGGGAAGGACCGGAAAGGGAGGCATATCGTTTATGCCATCACCATTCCTGCAAACGCACCGCATCCAGAGCTTGCAGAGGAATTTATGGAGTATATCCTTGCCGAGGAGGAAAAAGGGAGGCCCGGTTGGCCTCCGTCACTCGGTACGGGCACATGAGGAGGCTTTGTTCCCGATCAGCTGAGTCCGTTTTCATGGAAAGAGGTTGAACATAAATTCTTGCAGTTTTTCGGAAAAAATCTTAAAAAGGATATAAGGAGGACTTGAGATGAACCGGAGATTGATCACTACAGCACTGTTTTTTCTCGTCGTCTTCACTCTGTTCCATCTCTCTTTGGCTTCCGGAGCCACCACCGAAGTCCATATCGTAAAATATGCTGCAGACGGCTATACTGTTCTCAAGGAGAAGCGGGTTGATTACCACTGGATGGAGGAAAATCTTCCCGTGATTGGCGACGGGACGACACGCTACTATCACCAGGGACCTGTATTCGTGGATGACCCCGAAGAGCGCTGGAACCCTGCCGAGGATGCGAACGTGCAGGAGAAGGACATGGGCGCAGTGAAGGGGACGAACCTAAAAGATCTCTGCGACCTTGTCGGCGGGATGGAAGACGGGGACTACGTGGTGATCAGGGCCATGGACGGGCTCAAAAGACCCTTCGCCTATAAGAATGTTTATAATTACGGCCTGCGCGAAGGCCCGATCGTCGTCACGTGGTACGTCGACGGTTTGAGCATGTATCCCCCTGCTTCGTACCCGGATACTGGCTACACGGATGGGATGCGGCTTGTCTGGCTCGCCGATACATCAACCAATCCCTGGGGTATCCATGCTTTCGGAAACTGGGACTGGCACGAGAATGCAGACGAAGAGTACTGGTACTACTACTATGGCTCTCCGACCGAGAAATATCCCACCACGACCGGCCTTTCAGTGAAATACGTATCAGATATTCTTATATATAGCCAGGAGGAGCCACTCGGATCGATCGGCGTCACATCGCAGCCAGCAGGGGCGATCGTGGTGCTCGACGGGATGGAGACGGACTATGCGACGCCATGCGTCATACCTGACCTCGAGATCGGTTCATATGCGGTTACGGCACGGAAGGACGGCTACATCGAGCCATATGAAGAATGGGTCGAGGTTGTACACGATACGCAGTCGGATATCCATTTCACCCTTATAAGAGAGGATTATTCAGGGGACGAGCTCTATTTCGAGTCCGATGAAGCGGATGCGGAGAGCGAAGAGACCGGGAGATATACACTTCTTCCCGTCCTTGATATGCAGGGAAGACTGCATCTTTTAATCCCGGATGAAGAGGATGCGGACGAATTTGAGATTTCAGTACCGGCAGAGTCGATCTATGGAAGGTTTTTTGTCTTCTGTGCCCGGGACTGCACCGGGGATTCGTGCCTGGAAATTGTACCTTTCAAGCTGGATGCGGGAGGAACACCTCTGGACCCTGAAGCCAGTCAGATCTTTTCCGGGGATGCCGAAGGGCTGCAGGCGGCCACCTTCTGCTACGATATCTCTGGTCTTACAGAGGGTGTAAAGTCCCTGCATATGAAGATGCCTGACCAGCGAGACGATTTGTGCGGGCGAACGGCGACGGCGGTTATCATCGTTGAAGAGGTGCCGGAAAGCCCGGAGAGATCGGTCATCATCGGGGAAGCAGCCGACATCCCCGTAACGCGGGAGAAATCACTCTGGCCCGGACAGGAGACCGTGGCCGAATTCCGGCCGGGCAGTGATCTATCAGGGGCAAAGTCTGCCCTGCTCTACATCGTCTCCACGTTTCCGAAAGATACCGAAGATGCGATGTACAGGGTGACCGCATGTGACCGCGTGTTTACCGGGGAGTTCAACCAGAGCGAAAACGGCATCGGTACGGCGATCGTCGATGTCACCCCTGCCCTGTCAGGTGAGACACTGCTGGTGGGGATAGGAGGCGAAGAGAAATCAGGCGGGGAATTCTCCCATGAGAACAGGGTTGCAATTCTGGTCGTGGAATGGGAGGAAGATCTGCCGACGCCCATGGTCACGCCGACAACAAAAGAGTTCATCCCTGATTCGGCCATCATATCTCTTCAGGCAAAGAGTACGCCAAAAACCCCTGTCCCTACCCGGATCGTGGAGGCGATCCCCCAGGAATCTGGCTGGGCCGAGAGTGTCACGCAGTTCATTGGAGACTTATTCTGGCATATACTCTCTCTCTTCGACCCGGCCCTGGGGGATAAATCCGACTACTTACCGGGAGTGGATAATCCATCCCACCCTGCAAACGCCGCCGGCATGAAACCACAGGAGGTCGTGGTTACGGTTCTCTCCGAACCGCAGGGCGCAGATGTGAGCGTCGATGGAGACTTCATTACAATAACTCCCTGCCGGCTTGGTATGACGACCGGGGAGGTCTATGATATACTACTTGAACTGGAAGGATACGAGCCGTACCAGCTTGATATGAGACCCGAAGCGGACCGGTTCCTGAATGTAACACTCTCCCGCCCCCCCGGGGAGATCGAAACGGAGTCTGAACCACAGGAAACCGCTCCTGAAACCAGGATGCGGTATGGGGGGGTCTATGTCACCTCTTACCCCGGTGACCTCGAATTGAGGGTCGATGGAAAGGATCTTGGCCTGAAAACGCCCGCAGTGGTATACGGGTTGAAAGAGGGTTTTCATTCGGTGGAAGTCAGAAGGTATAGAGAAGGGGTTTCGGTTCCGGAAGCAATGAGAAGCAGGGTCTGGGTGTACAGGGGGACGACGACAATGGTCGGGTTTGACCTTGCAGGAGTCAATCTTGCCCGCAGGATCCGTGTGATATCAGAGGATGAAGAGGAGATACAATTCACGGTCGACGGCAGGTACCCTGTTATGAGGACACCCGTGGAGATCGATACGAGTGGGACTGATCTCTTCGTCACCAGCGTGGGGGATGAATCCTACATATCTTATTGCATACCCGATGCCCTCCAGTCAGGTTCGTCATTTGAGATTGGAGAATACGAAGGGACACTGCATACACTGGATGTGACTTCCGAACCCGGGGGAGCCGAGATATTCCTCGACGGGATCAGAACGGGGCTGTATACACCTTCCCGGATTTCCAATCTCTCATTCGGGTATCACAGACTCACAGTCACGTTGCCGGGGCACCTGCCCGGTGAAAAGATCCTCTCCATCCCGCAGGACGGGGACACCCGCGTGGATGGGACAGAGAAGTTTTTACTCGAGACATATCCCAGCGGCTCGCTCACCATCGAGAGTGAACCGTCGGGGGCACGGATATATCTCGACGGCATCTCCACGGGAGAGCAGACCCCCTGCACGTTTGATGACCTGACACTCGGTATCCACGAGGTGAAGCTGGTGAGTGGTACGGAAAGCCGGAGTGTTGATGCAATTGTCGAGCCCAAGAGGCCGAGAAGGTATTTTATCGATCTTACTTAACCAGGTTTTTTTTCGATGTCTATGTTAGTCATGGATTTCGAGTGTTTAATTCCAGATATTACTCCTCATGCGGTTTCTTGTATGCTAAATGCGATGTGAAATATTTTTAGATAAAGTTTATCTTGTTACTAAAGTACATTTGATCGTTTAAAGTCATTAACTGGAATTTCAGGGCTGGTATTATGGAGACAAAAACAGATTCTTACCTTAAAGTATCAATCACTATTTTTTTATCGCTTGTTTTTATCACTGGTGCCGTGTGTGCAGCCACAACGGAAGTGCATGTCGCACGGTACGCAAGCGACGGAGTGACCATCCTCGATGAGACAACGCTTACATATCAGGAGATGATGGGCACACTCCCGGTTACGGGGGATGGTGAAACACACTACTATCACCAGGGCCCGGTCTTTGCGGATGATCCGGATCCTGAAGTGCAGGAGATGCTCAGGTGGAACCCGGAAGAGGATTCCAATGTCCTTGAAAAGGACATGGGAGCCGTGAAAGGAACCAACCTAAAAGACCTCTGTGACCTTGTCGGCGGGATGAGTTCCGGCGAGATAGTTGAGGTCAAGGCCTCGGACGGGCTTTCCAGGCCTTTTGCCTACGAGAACGTGTATGGGTATTCCTCGCGGGAAGGCCCGATAGTGGTCACATGGCATTGTGATGGTAACTACCCCGATACCGGCTATGCAGACGGCATGCGGCTGGTATGGTTTGCCGATACGTCGGTGAATCCCTTCGGTGTCCACGCCTTCGGGAACTGGGACTGGCACGAGGCTGCGGCAGAGGAGTACTGGTATTACTACTATGGCTCTCCAACCGAGAAGTATCCAACCACGACCGGCCTCTCGGTGAAGTATATATCAGATATCCTCATCTACAGTGACGACCCTGCACCGGCGGATGTCATCTATGAAGGAAACGTGACCCTGGCAGATGGAACTTTCACCTGGACAGATTCCGATGGCACCGATCACACGATACCGAATCTTACACCACACGGGGCGCTTGAGGCTGCGTCACATATTCAAGGGTTCACGTATGGCGGCGGCTGGACAGGTAGTAAGTCCACCGCTCTCATCGACTGGATCGATTCCGGTGTTGCCAACTACACCTACGACGACTCAGTGAGCCCGAAACTGACCTGGAACTACCAGTTGAACGGGGTGTACCAGAACTACTTCTCGGGCACGACCGGAATCTCCAACAACCCGGTAGCAGACGGAGACCATATCGAGTTCTATTACGGCCCGGACCAGGAGACGACCGGGAACGCGACGGCCGTAATCCGTCTCACGGTGAACGTGGAGGAGCCTTCAGGCCCGGATGTCTTATACGAGGGTGAGGTTTTGTTGTCCGACGGGACGTTCACCTGGACAGATTCCGATGGCACCGATCATGTTATCCCGCTCCTCACACCACACGGGGCGCTTGAGGCGGCGTCACATATTCAAGGGTTCACGTATGGCGGCGGCTGGACAGGTAGCAAGTCCACCGCTCTCATCGACTGGATCGATTCCGGTGTTGCCAACTACACCTACGACGACTCAGTGAGCCCGAAACTGACCTGGAATTACCAGTTGAATGGGGTATACCAGAACTACTTCTCGGGCACGACCGGGGTGAGCAACAACCCGGTAGCAGACGGGGACTATATCGAGTTCTATTACGGCCCCGACCAGCAGACGACCGGGAACGCGACCGCGGTAATCCGGATCACTGTGGTCGAGGAGCACTTTCCGACCATACTCTTCTGGGGCAACGTGACCCTCAACCCGGGGACGTTCGACTTCATCGCCTACAACTCAGGGGTAGAGTACCAGATCGACAGCCTGACCCCCCATGGCGCCCTCGACGCCGCCTCGAAGATTGCGGGGTTCGAGTATAATGCCACCGACAAAAAGTGGGCCTCGATGGGCACCATGCTCCTCGACGATGTGGCCGAATACAACTATGACAGCAGCGTCACCCCGAAACTCTGCTGGGCATACGAGGTAAACGGGGTAAAGAAGAACGACTTCTCCTCGACCGAGGGAATCAGCGTCTACCGGGTGTACGACGGCGACGTAGTCATGTTCTACTATGGGGAGGACGGGGACACCCCCGACAATGCCACCGCACTGATCATCGCTACGGTCAACATCAGTGAACAGGACGTGATCTTCGACGACGATGTCACCCTCGTCCCAGGGACATTCAACTTCACCGCCTACAACTCCGGGCTCGAATACCAGATAGACAAGACAACACCCCATGGCGCCCTCGAAAAGGCCTCGCAGATTGGCGGATTCGTCTATAACGCGACCGACAAGAAGTGGTCAACCATGGGCACCATGCTCCTCGACGATGTGGCCGAGTACAACTATGACAGCAGCGTCACGCCGAAACAGGTCTGGGCCTATGCGGTCAACGGTGTAATCAAAAACGATTACTCGTCCACCGAGGGGATCAGCGTCTACCCGCTGGCGAACAACGACCGGGTGGAATTCTTCTTTGGAGACCAGGGCGGCACCCTCGCGAATGCTACGGCCGTCGTACGGATACGCGTCCATATCAGCAGCCAGGAGGACTGGACGCTCCTCCTTGATGGAGCACTGACCGAGGAGATTGACCGGGAATACTTCGAGGAAGGTGTGGCCTGCATCCATTCGGCCACATATGACGATTTGAGCGGAACCTGGGAGGGAATGCCCCTCTGGGACCTGGTCGGTTATGTCGATGATCAGATTACCCACGGACCGGGGGCATTCAATGACACCCGTGCCGCAGAGGGCTACCAGGTAAAGATCACGGCCAGCGACGGGTTCAACGTGACCTTTGACAGCCAGGACATCGCCAGGAATGACGATTACATCATTGCAAACATCTTGAACGGCGAACCGCTCCTGGAGCAGCACTGGCCCCTGAAACTTGTCGGTCCGGCGATCGTCCCGAGCCAGAGCATCTCGAAGATCACGGAGATCGAGCTCATCGGCGTTGAGCCGGTTCCGCCTTCTGCAGGATCGGTGCACATCATCAAGTACGGGCCCGACGGAGTCACGATTATCGACGAGACAAACGTGACCGTTGAATGGATGGAGCAGAACCTGGACGTGATAGGTGACGGTGTCACCCACTACAGGTTCCAGGGTATCACCGGAGACCCGGAAGACCTCTGGGACCCCAACGAGACCAAGGGCATGGACCCGCCGAAGATCGACAACGCGGTAAAGGGCACACGAGTTAAGGAACTCTGCGATCTGGTAGGTGGAATGGGAACCGGCACCGACATAAAGTTCATTGCGAGCGACGGGTACGAGACCACGCTCGGCTACTCCAACATCTACCCAAACCCCTATGTGCAGGAACGACAGGGTGACGCAATCCTCGCCTGGTATGCCGATGGCGAATATATCCCCGACTATACCGACGGGATCCGCCTCTTCTTCACGCCCAATGACACCGTCTTTGGGCAGTGGGACATGCATGAATGCATGGACGAGCAGTACTGGCACTACTATTACCAGTCGTATCCCTCCGGCAGTCCGTATTACCCCGGTGTAATGTACCCGTCATGTGCAGGGCTCTCGGCCAAGTTCATCACAACCATCGAGATATATTCCGAGCCCACCGCCGGCTGGACACTCGAGCTCGACGGGACGGCGCTTGGAGGTCTTCACCAGGATATCAGCCGGGTCTATTTCGAACAGGCGCTTGCCTGCCAGTTCGGGGCCGAGCATTCGGCAGAGTACACCGACGGCAGCGGCCGCACATGGGGCGGGATACCGCTCTGGTTCCTGTGCGGGTTCGTGGATGACCAGGACATGCACTCCGACAATGCATACAACGACACCCTTGCATTGGCAGGGTACGATATCGTGATCACTGCCGGTGACGGCTACAATTCGATCATCGATTCGAGGGACACCGTGCGTAATAGCAACTATATAGTCGCCAACACCCTGAACAAAACACCCTTTGCCGATACCGACAGCAACTGGCCACTCCGTCTTGCAGGCGCGAATGTCTCCGGTGGTCTGACCGTGAAGAATATCGAAAAGATCGAACTCATCCCGAAACAGGGCCCCGGATTCACGGCGATCCTTGAGGACGGGTGGAACACGCTCTCGACCCCGGTCCTCCTCGATTCCGAACATGACACCTTCTATGAGATATTTGATCCCGACTCACAGGAGAACATCGAGGTGATCCTGGGATGGAACGGCCAGCAATGGTTCATCCCGGACTCCGAGTACATGCTCGTGCCTCTCGAAGCGGTCTTTGTAAAGGTTGATGGAACCGCAACGTCATCGTTTGTGCCCTCGGAAACCGTCTCATCGCTCCCGACAAGATACCTTGAAGGAGGGATCCACCTCATCGGCCCGGCACCTGCCTACAGCGACGGGGTCTTCCCCGCAACACCGGTGAATGAGGCATTGATAAGCATCGAGTATGCCCCGGGAGGATTGATCGGTTACACCATCGTCGTCAGCCCCGCATACAACCAGCCGGGCTGGAGTTATCCACGCGGAGGGACGGTGCATGATGTCCTGCCCTACAAGGGATACTGGGTAGTGATGGAGAACCCTGATACGCTATATGGCTTTTCCACCACGCCGATAGGGTAACCATATCCTCCTTTTTCCCGGAAAGTAGAATATGACAGGATTCCTTTTCTTTCGGTAATCAAATGGAGAATTCAACCAGGCTGGGCATTGCAGTCATTCTTGCACTCTGTTTCATAACCGTGCAGGCCTCCGGAGATATTCCACGGATTACCTGGGGACCGTATGTCACTTCCACAACCACAAACGGGACGACCATAAGCTGGAAAACGGACGTTGCGACCGGTGGGGCGGTTGATTTCACCACAGATTCCGATTCGGTCCTTCATGGACATTTTGAAATAACCAGGGATAGTGACAATATCACCGAAATCCATCACATCCACCTGTCTGGTCTAAAACCGGATACACGGTATTTCTATCGCATCCAATATGGCAACCAGACTTCCCGTACATTCCAGTTCAGGACATTTCCGAATGAGAATAAACCTCTAACCTTCATCGTCTACGGCGATACTCAGGAGCCGCAGGATGGTCAGACGCAGCTGGAGCGACATAAGCCGGTTGCAGATGCTATAGCACGCGAGGAGGACGTCCTCTTTGTCCTCCACACGGGAGACGTGGTGAACGATCCCTCCGATATGCAGGAGTGGGACCGGTTTTTTTCTGCTTCAGGGAAGATGATCTCCAACACGACATTTTTCCCCGTAGCCGGGAACCATGAGTACCTCCCGAGTAAGGATTCCCCGTATTTCCTCTATTATCTCGAAATCTTCAAGGCCGGGGAAAATTACTCCTTTGATTGCGGTGGCGTTCATGTGACGGTTCTCGACAGCAATCCCGGTGCGGATTTTCATGGCCAGGAAGACTGGCTTGAACAGGATCTACCGCAGGATGATCGCTGGACATTTGTCGCATTCCATCATCCTGTGTATACATCGAGCGAGAAAAATTTTGGTGGGTGGAGAGATCTTCGCGAGTTATGGACCCCTCATTTTGGGAATGCCACGGTAGATGCAGTATTCTCCGGGCATGTGCATGCATATGAGCGGTGCGAAGCCGATGGAATACCTTATATCATCGCCGGAACAGGGGGAGGTGGAACATATCCTCTCAGGATGCCCGGAATCCCTCAAAGCCGCAACCAGATAGAGGATACGCTGGGCTACATCAGGGTGCAGGTCGAACCGGAACCGCGAATAACCGTTATAGATTATATCCAGGTCGCAGAGATTGTCGAAGGAGGGATTGAAGTGTCAGACCAGCCCCGGGTTTTGGACCGCCTGGTGATCAGGAGAGGAGGGGAAGGGTACATGTATTTTGGGTCCGACTGGGAAGATCTCTTCCGAAGCGGTAACAACGATGACCTCCCTGCTTATTATACAATAATTTCACACGTGAAAGGCTTTTTTCCGGAATGAGGGCAAATAACCTTTTTATTGCCGGATAGCCAAAGCATGTATACAGAAAAATCATCGATCAGGAAGATACAATATGAGGTGAAAAATGAAGAAAAGATCTATCATCCTATGTCTGGCACTGGTTTTCATACTATCACTCGTCCCGGGCACAATAGCGGAATCCATCTCAATATCCCCACAGGCATCTCAAGGTATCGCCGGTGAGGAGACGGAACTCACAATCCTAATCGACAGAGTTCCTGAAGGGTTGTCGGGATATAACATCACAGTGGCGGTTGAAAATCCGCAGGTCACAGAGATTGTGAACGTTTCATATCCGGACTGGGTCTCCGTTTCGTCCATCAACCCATCACCTCCGGCAGGCTATGTGTGTATGTTGGCTTCCGACCTGACAGGTGCGATCCATCCCGGCGATACGGATGTTGAACTGGGATATCTGACGATGCGTGGATTGAAACAGGGCAATACCGCGATACGGATCGATGTCAATAAGCTGAATGACAAATCCGGAGATGACATCATTGTCCATACATCTGGAGCAACCGTGATCGTGACCTCCGGCAGTGTGCCGAGTAGCGGCGGGAGTTTGGGAGGTGGTGGTGGCGGAGGAAGCGCCATCATCCATTCCAGCATCACGCTTCCCTCCACGACGAGTACGGCCGCCTCATCAACGGCGGTAGAGACGGCGACGACTACCGCATCCACGCCTCCGGCAACAACCGTTCCCGGAGAAGATGCGACTGCCCAGAAAACGGGAGCAGTAGAGTCCGGCGATGCCGGTCAGAATGCATCCATGGCAGAGAGCGGCACAGGAGAAGAGGATTTTCCCTGGATAATAATCGTAGGTGCCTTTGTGGCAGTCGTTTTGGTAGGACTGGCGGCAGTAGGATACAACAAATCCAGGGAACAGGACTGATCCTTTTTTTAAAGGCGAATATTGAATCCAGAGAATATTCCCATAACATTAATTTCGTTTTCGTCTTTGATTTTTAGGAACTGATTGATTTGGACAGGGGGGCCTGCTGCCACCCTGAATCCCCCCGCAAGAAGATATCCGGTGGGGCAGGGTATACCCGGGATTGTGTAGATCGACCCATGTCCCGTGGCACTCACACTCATCTCTTGGAATGCTGCGCAACGGTAGGAGCAGGCTGCGGGGAATATCATCCTGTTAAAAAATCCTGGGTTATCATCCAGACGAGGGGGTTGCACCCCCCGACCCCCGCAATAGGATAGCCGGTGGGGCAGGGTGGATCGGGGTAATGGGGAATTATCCAAACGTGCATACCGACAACAGGGGGGCCTGCAGCCCCCCTGAACCCCCTGCAGGGGATACCCGTTGGGCATGGCTGCCTGGGTTTTTCAAAATCAACTCATCCCCCAATACAGTCCCTATCGCCTCGTGGGGCGGATCAGCGGCGGTTGGTTAACAATAATGTACCTCCCGGGAGCGTCTAAGGTTGGTTGAAAGAAGGTGGGTTGTATCTTCCCAGTTTTAATTATACCGACTGGGGGTTGCACCCCCAGACCCCCGCAGAGGATACCAGATGGGCAGGCTAGACTGGGATTTAGGGGGAATAAGCTTACCACCTCCCGTGTAGTCCCTATCGCATCGTTGGGGTTCGCCACAACGGCAGGGGCAGGCGAAGCGCGGCCCCTGGGAGTGTCTAAGAATTATATGTTGACAGGGGGTTGCACCCTTCCTACGGAAGCCGTCCTTCGTCCTTCTGAACCTCCGCTGGTGATAGTCATTGGGCAGGCTAGACTGGGATTTAGGGGGAATAAGCTTACCACCTCCCGTGTAGTCCCTATCGCATCGTTGGGGTTCGCCACAACGGCAGGGGCAGGCGAAGCGCGGCCCCTGGGAGTGTCTAAGAAT
>Ga0272442_10001383_pt1 | contig 36994 bp, 21 predicted proteins | sample SSMForm2O_FD_200262 | JGI IMG/M metagenome (GOLD analysis project Ga0272442, IMG submission 200262) | Marine sediment archaeal communities from Little Sippewissett salt marsh, Falmouth, MA, United States - SSM-Form-2O | ecosystem: Environmental > Aquatic > Marine > Wetlands > Sediment ... | reverse complement strand
AAGCCCGGCAGGCACCGTAGCTGGCGTGCGGATCGCCGCCGCCGAGCATGCTGACGAGGACGCGGACCCGCTTCTCCGCCCCCTCCATCTCGGCCAGCGACTGGGCCGCGCGGTGCCTTACCGCCGGGGACCAACTGCCGAGTCGCTTGAGCAGCGCCTCCGGGCTCATCTGCCGGTAGAGCTCGATCCCCCTATGCCAGGAACTGAAGCCTCGCCCGGCCTCGATGGTGTCGGCGAGGCGGTCGCCCGTCAGCATCCATGCGCCGTCGCCCCCCTTGCCGGTAATGTAGAGTTTCTTCAGCGGCAGGGCACAGGCCAGGACGAAGGCGCCCGTGCAGTCCCAGTGGGCGTACTTGTGTTCACCGCCGCCCATAGCCGCACCGCCCTGGTACGGGAAGGCGCCGTCCCACCGTCGGGCGAGGTCGTAGTACCATCGCTGCTCCTTCAGGAAGGCGGCAACGGCTTGGGGCCCGGCGCGGGCGGCGCCGAGCGGACCCCAGAGAAAACTGAAGTAGTTGCCGGTGTGCCCGCGTTCGCGTTCGCCGTACGAAGCCACGGTCATCCGTGAGAAGAAATTGGCGGCCTCGCGGTGGTCCTGGAGGTCGAAGATGATGGCGGCAATGGAGTTCTTCCCGTTGTCGTCGTGAACCTGCCAGCCCGGACGGTGGTCGCCGTACGGAATGGCCCCCTTGCCGACGTAGAAGCCGAAGAAACGGTTAGCCCGCGCGATGGCCCGGTCCAGGTCCCCGTTCTCGACGCCGCACTTCCGCGCCAGCACCATGGCGAGGTGGCAGACGAGTCCCGCCTGATTCAGGGCCCCGTATCCGCCGAGGCGTCCGTGGAGCCGGCTGTCGTTGATGTCCGTCCACGCCATGCCGTGGCCCCACGTGCCGACGCCGCTCTGCCCCCTGGCGATGGCCGTGGCATACTCGCCGATGGCCGGCAGGACAGCCTTGTCCCGCGTGGCGAGGTAGTACTCGGTCAAGAAGAGCGTGCGGTAACCCCAGTGCCAGGCGGCCATGCCGCCGGAGTCGACCGACAGGCTGAGGTCCGCCGGGCCGAGTTCGCGGGCGTACGCCTTGACCAACCCGGCGTACTTCTGCTTCCCCGAGGCGAGCAGGGCCAGAGCGTTGACCGTGTCGTAGAAACCGCGGCCCTTCTTCGTGCGGAAGCGCTCGGCGATACGAGCGCAGCCGGCGTCGAGGATCCGCTTGCTCTTCGTGCAATTGTAGGGGGCGGTATCTGCGTACGCACCGAGGACTGAGATCTTCACGGCCACATCCTCCCGCTCGCCGTCGCGCCACCGGATGAGGCGCAGCACGCCCATGTTGCGCGGCTGCTCGGCCTCGGTGACGGCCCGGCCGAACGCCTTGCGCGCGTCGCTGGCGAAGGGGTGTCCGCCGACGCCGAGGATAACGTCCCCTTTGCGCAAAACGCCGTCGGCAGGGGAACCCTCAGCCACCTCGGTCATGAGGATCTGACGGGCGTCGGTGGTCTCGAGGCCCGACCCCCAGATCCATCCACGCGCGCCGGTCGGGCCGAGGGTCCAATCGTGCTCCTGCTTCTGCCGGTCGGTGCGGGTATCGCCCTTGGTAAAGTCCGGGACCGGTGGCCGCTTGGCCGCCGGGCAAGCGGATGCGAGGACAAAGCCGACGAGAAAACCAACGGAGAGTATGGGCCGACGTGGGTGCATCATTCAGGCACCTCCTATGGAGTTCCGGGTTACGGCTCGTTCGGCCAGACAGCCATGGGCGAGCGGCCGCGGTTCACCGAGGCGTCGTAGAGTACGCCTGTCAAGGAGACCTGTAAAACCGCAGTGCAGCTCCCTGCGGGCGTGCCGCACCTCTTGCAGCCCGTGTAACGCGCGCGATCCGGCCTGGGCGCCGGCGCCCGTGAAACCCAGAACCTGAATCATCACCAGCCCCCCCTGCCCGGCAACAGAAAGTCGAACGTGCCATCCTGTCTCCCGGCATGCTGCCAAAAGCCCTGCCTCCGTGCGGACTGATTCAGCGTATCGTAACAGCACGAGGCAGCGCGCGGCAACCTGGAATCGGCCGTCGTCGCCTGGCGCGGCAGCACCACGAGCCGGGCACAGGGCGCGTTGACATGCCGCGCGGCGCATGGTATCAGAAACGAACGCCGACGCGAAAACGCCAGGGGACGTTCCTCGCGCCTCGCCACCCGTCCGGGACAACCTGGCGGCGGCCGGCGGCCGGCACTACGCGGCGTGCGTGGACGGCACGGCCGTCGGCCTCGGACAACAATAAGACAAAACGCGTAACGGTTCTGAAGGAGACCCCATGCGATGTGCCCGTGCAAGTTGGACGATCGTGATGCTGGTCGTCGCGGCGGCATCTGCGCAGGCGGCCGAACTCTGGGTTGCGCCTGGCGGCGACGACGCGGCCGCCGGCACGCGGGCCGCCCCTCTCAAAACTCTGGACGCCGCCCGCCGGAAGGTCCGGGCCATGCCGGAGCGCGGCAAGGAACCCGTAACCGTCTACTTGGCCGCCGGCACGTACTACCTGTCGGAGACAGTCGTCTTCATGGCCGAGCACTCCGGCACGAAAGCGGCACCGATCCTCTACGCCGCGGCTCCGGGGGCCAGGGCCATCGTGAGCGGCGGCCGGAAGATGGACCTCGACTGGAAACCCTACAAGGACGGCATCATGCAGGCCGAGGTGCCGGAGGACTTCGTCTCCGACCAGTTGTTCGTCGATGACCGGCGGCAGCACATGGCCCGCTACCCGAACTACGATCCGGACGCCCAGTACTTCCAGGGCTTCTCGGCCGATTGCATGTCGCCGGCGCGCGTCGGGCGGTGGGCCAAGCCCGCCGGCGGCTTCGTCCACGCCATGCATCGCAGCCTGTGGGGCGACATGCATTGGCGCATCACCGGCAAGACAGCCGAGGGGAAACTTGAAATGGAAGGCGGCTGGCAGAACAACCGCCAGATGGGCGCCCACAAGCAGTTCCGCTTCGCCGAGAACATCTTCGAGGAACTTGACGCTCCCGGCGAATGGTACCACGAGGCGGACAAGCACGTCCTCTACCTTTACCCGCCGGAGGGCGTGGACCTGACCGACGCCACTGTCGAGGCCGTCCGCCTCCGTCACCTCGTGGAATTCCGCGGCGCGACGGATCGGCCGGTCCGGCATGTCACGCTCCAGGGCCTCGTCTTCATGCACGCGGCCCGCACGTTCATGGAGAACAAGGAGCCACTCCTTCGCAGCGACTGGACGACGTACCGGGGCGGGGCGATCCTCTTTGAGAATGCCGAAGACTGCGCCCTGCGCGACTGCCGCATCGACCAGGTGGGAGGCAACGCGGTGTTCGTCAACCGCCACAACCGCCGCATCAGGATTAGCGGCTGCCATATCACCGACGCCGGCGCCAGCGCGGTCGCCTTCGTCGGCTCGCCCGACGCCCTGCGCTCGCCCCTCTTCGAGTATCACCAGACGCAGACGCTGGCAGAGATGGACACGACGCCCGGCCCGAAGTCGGACGACTACCCCGCGGACTGCCTCGTCGAGAACTGCCTGCTGGTGCGCAACGGGCGGGTTGAGAAGCAGACCGCCGGCGTCAACATCACGATGGCCGAGTCCATCACAGTCCGCCACTGCTCCATTTACGACTGCCCGCGAGCCGGCATCAACATCTGCGACGGGGCCTTCGGCGGTCACCTCATCGAGTTCTGCGACGTCTTCGACACCGTCAAGGAGACCGGCGACCACGGCTCGTTCAACTCCTGGGGACGCGACCGGTTCTGGCATCCCAACCGCGGCCGGACCGTCGAGTGGGTGAAGCAGCATCCCGACATGCCCCGGTGGGACTGCCGACAGACGATCGTCCTGCGCAACAACCGCTGGCGCTGCGACCACGGGTGGGACATCGACCTCGACGACGGCTCCAGTAACTATCACATCTACAACAACTTGTGCCTTCGCGGCGGCATCAAACACCGCGAGGGATACTTCCGCAGGTGCGAGAACAACGTGATCGTCGGCCAGACGTTCAACCCACACGTGTGGTACCCCGACTGCGATACCACGTTCCGCCGCAACATCGTCTGGGAGGACCGGTATCGTCCCGCCCGGATGCGGAAGACCGACCAGGGCGACCGCATGGACCACAACCTCGTCCACCGGCCGGGCGTGGCGGACCCGAAGCCCGCCGAGGGCCTTCGCAAGTTCGGCGGCGACGCCCACTCCATGATCGCCGACGCCCAATTCGTGGATCCGTCGGCGGGCGACTACCGCGTGAAGGCCGGCTCGCCCGCGCTCGACCTCGGCTTCAAGAACTTTCCGATGGACCGCTTCGGCGTCCAGAATCCGGCGCTGAAACGCATCGCACGCACGCCGCCGCTGCCCGACACGCTCCGGGCGGCCGGCACCCGCAGCCGCGATTGGGACCGCACGCACGCCACCCCGAAGACCGCTCACTGGCTCGGCGCGGTCGTCAAGAGCATCGAGACCCGGGGCGAGATGTCGGCCCTCGGCCTCGGCGATCGGGACGGCGTCCTGGTCGCCGAGGTGCCGTCCGGCTCGGCGGCCGCCGCCGCCGGCCTGAAGCAGAACGACGTCATCCGCAAACTCAACGGGCGACCCGTCAAGAACCTCGAAGCCTTTGCCGAGGCCGTCAAACCTGCGGCCGCCGCCAGCCCGGTCACACTGACACTGTGGCGCGACCAAGCCGACGTCTCCCTAAAGGTCACTGCCCAATAGCGCTGCGTTTCGAATCCTGGGCAGCGTCATGCCCGCGCACGGCTCTGCTATGCTGCGAGCTCTTTCAGCCATGTCGCCGGCGTTCCTCAAACCGGCCTCGGCAATCGCACGCTGCCCGCCGGGTGCAACGTGTGGCCTCGACGGCATTCGTCCTCGACACGAATCATGCCGGCGGCCCGGCCGCACCTCCCACACCACCCGCGGCGCGGCGTGTCAGCGCAAGCCCAAGAAGCGCTTGCCGATCTCCGCGTTCGTGGTAGCATCACAGGCAAGGCCCACATCCGGCGCGGGCTGACGTTCATCCGGGAAACCCCCAGCAGCAGGAGACTTCCATGACTCGCGTACCCGCGAGAACCGTTTTGATCGCAGCAGTGTTCGCCGTCGTCGGCCCGGCCTGCTTCGCTGCGGCTATTGAAACGGACAAGACGCTGGTGGCATGGGTAACGGTGGGCAACCTGACTCAACAGGGCGGCAGCGCGCTGACGATTCAGAGCGGCGACCGCTTCGACGCGATCGTCCTCGGCGAAAAGGCGCGCGGACGGTGGATGGCCGGTAGCGACCACTTTCGCCGCACGCAGTCCGACCAGAGCGGCTACTCCGCCGAGACCGCCGACGCCCGGGCGCTGGTGCAGATCGCCATCGTCTACGAGGGCGATGCCGTCCGAATCTACCGCAACGGCAAACCGTATGCGGCGTACCGGACCGAGAACATGGAGGACCTGCTGGGCATCGACAACCACATCGCGCTGTTCGGTCTGCGGCACATCGGGGCGGGACGCGGCGACCGGTTTGCCGGCACCGTCGAGGACGCCCGCATCTACGACCGGGCCCTGACCCAGGCCCAGATCGCCGCCCTGAAGCCGAACGAGCCGTCCGCCATCAAGCCGCTCGCCTGGTGGGACTTCGAGGGCGATACGGTCGTCGACCGCGCCGGCCGCTTCGCCCACAGCGCGACGACCGGCGGCGTGAAGGTCGCGGACGGCCGCCTCGTGCTCGATGGCGAAGGCTATCTCGTCGCCGCACGCAGCCAGGCCGACGCCCGGCTCGCCACCCGCAAGGGCGCCCCGCGCTACCCGGGGCCGCCCTACGTGCCGGAGACGCCCGCCTGGCCCGAGCCTCCGCCCACCGACTGGCTCACGTTCCACCTCGCCCACCCCGGACCGGGCGGCGCCCATCCCGGCGACCCCAACTGTGCGTTCGATTACAAGGGCCGCACCCATCTGCATTACATCTACCGCAACCGCACCGGCTTTGTCTTCGCCCACGTCTCCAGCGACGATGGGGTCCGCTGGACGTGGCACACGACCGTGCTCGCCCCGCCGAAGACCGGGCACGGAATGTTCAGCGGCACGGGGTTCTATACGAAGGACGGCACGCCCGCCATCATCTACCACGGCCAGGGCTCCGGCCGCAACTGGATCCAGTACGCCCGCGACGACCAATTCAACACGTGGTCCGAGCCCGTGCCCGTCCTCCCGAAGAACGCCGAGGGCAAGGTGCCCGACATCCGCCACTGGGACCCCGACTGCTGGCTGAACGGCGACACGTACTACGCCCTCTCCGGCGGGAAAAACGCACAACTCATGAAGTCGGCCGACCTCAAGGCGTGGACGTACCTGGGCGATCTGCTGCACGAGAATTACCCCGCGGACCTTGGCCTCGCCCGGGACGAGGACATCTCGTGCGCGAACATGTTCAAGATCGGCGGCAAGTGGATGCTGCTGTGCATCAGCCACCGCCTCGGCTGCCGCTACTACCTCGGGGACTTCAAGGACGAGAAGTACCTGCCCGAGTTTCACGCCATGATGAGTTTCGGCGGCAACCGGTTCTTCGCCCCCGAGTCGATGCAAACGCGCGACGGCCGCCGCGTCATGTGGGCTTGGCTGAGGCACGACGGCATCCGCCCGACGGGTATCCAGGCGCTGCCGCGCGAACTGGAACTGGGCGACGACGGCGTCCTGCACATCCGGCCGCTACGCGAACTGGCGTCCCTGCGCCACGGCGAGAAGGCCTGGAACCAGGTGACCGTCAAGGACGGCGCGGAGCGGGCCCTCGACGGCCTCACGGGCGACGCCGTCGAGATCGAGGCCACGTTCCGAGCGCCGCTGCCGAAGGCGTGCGGCCTGCATCTGCTCGCCGATGCCGACGGCCGAGGCGGCCTGCGCATCGTCGCCGGCGCCGACCGCGACACGCTCCGCGTCGGCGAGGTCGAGGCCCCGTTCGAACTCCGGGCCGACGAGGACCTCACGCTGCGCGTCTTCGTCGACAAGAATCTCGTGGAGGTGTTCGCGGGCGACCGCCAGGCCGTCGTGGTCTCCCACGGGCCCATCCGCCGGAATCCGAACGTCCGTCTGTTCGGCGAGGGCGGCGACCTGACCGCCCGGGTCAGGGGCTGGAGGATGAAGTCCATTTATACCAATCACTGATCGCTTGGAAGGGCCGGCCGCGAAACCGGCACCGGGAAAGGAGATTTCGCCCCGTGAAACGCTTGCGATGGATTGGCCGCGCCTGACCCGTCGTTCTCCTGCTCCTCGGCCCGGTATTCCAGGCGGCGGCTAGCGGCGCGGCCGAGGAAGAGGCCCGGCACATTCTCGAGGCAACGGGCATCCGTGGAGGCCTGGTCGTGCACCTCGGCTGCGGGGACGGGCGACTGGCGACGGCCCTGCGCGCCGGCGAGGCCTACGTCGTCCACGGCCTCGACCGCGACGCGGGCCACGTCGCGGCCGCGCCGGCGGACCGGCTCTGGCACCCGCCGGTGGCCCCGGCCACACCGGAGGACTGGCCCGTTTTCCGGCACGACATGACGCGCAGCGGCGCCACGCCGACGGCGGTGCCGACGGCCCTGGAGCGCGCCTGGACCAAATCCGTCGGCGGTCGGCTGACCGCACCCGTCGTGGCCGACGGAGCGTTGGCCTGGCGGTACCGCGCCGCCCCACGTGACCGGCGGATGGGCGCGCGGGGACGGCTTGAGTCCGTCTGGCCGGTCTCGGGCGCCGTCCTCGTCCTGGACGGTGTCGTCTACGCCTCCGCCGGTCGGTCCCCTTACCTGGACGGCGGCATCTTCCTGGTCGGGCTCGACGCCCGGACCGGCCACGCAGCCGTGCAAGGCCCCGAGGCCGGCTGAGGCTGGAAACGTGCCGCCCGTTCGTGTACCCTCTCGGCCGAGCAGAGGCCAAGGAGTTTCATCGATGACCGGCAAAGAACGGATGCTTGCCGCCTTGAACCGCGAGGCGCCCGACCGCCTGCCGTGCAGCATCCATCAGTGGCAGCCGTATCACCTCCAGACGTACATGAACGGGATGGACGAACTGGAGGCGTTCCGGGCCGTCGGCCTCGACGCCGCCATCCCCTTCTGCGAGGGCATGGAACAGATGTGGGTCCCCCGCGACCCCGACGCCCCGGACCTCTCGCCCGACTGGCGCATCGAGCCCCTCGTCGTCAGCAGCGACCCCGACGACACGGTCGTCCGGTACACCGTGACCACGCCCGAGGGCGACCTGTCTTACGCCACCGGCACGAACCGGTACACGACCTGGATCACGGAACGCCTCATCAAGGATCCTGAGCGAGACCTCGATCTCATCGAGAAATACATGCCCGTCCCGCGGCTGGACCAAGGGCGGATCACGGAGGTCTATGACCGGATCGGCGACGCCGGCATTCTACGCGGCTTCGTCTGGGGCGAACAGGCCGGCTGCTGGCAGCACGCCTGCTGCCTTTACGGCGAGGAGCCGATGATCTTCGCCGCCATCGACACGCCCGACTGGGTCCATCGGCTGCTCGAGGTGCTGCTCGCGAAGAAACTGCGATTCATCGAAGAGAGCCTCGACGGCGCGCGGTTCGACCTGATCGAAACGGGCGGCGGGGCCGGCTCCAGCACCGTCATCTCGCCGGCCATGCACGAGGAATTCTGCCTGCCCTATGCCCGCCGCGTCCACGACGCGTGCCACGCTGTTGGTCAGAAGGTGACGTACCATACGTGCGGGGGGATGATGCCGCTGCTCGACCTGATCGCGGCCAACGGGTGCGACGCCTCCGAGACGCTCAGCCCGCCGGGGGTGGGCGGCGACGTGACCGACCTCGCCGAGATCAAACGCCGCATCGGCGACCAGGTGGCCCTCATCGGCGGGATGAACCAGTTCCAGGTCCTGAAGCAGGGCACGCCGGAGGACGTCCGGGCCGAGGTCCACCGCCTGTTCGAGGCCGCCGGCCCCGGCGGCGGGTACATCTGTTCGGCCTGCGATCACTTCTTCGAGGCGCCGCCGGAGAACCTCAAGGCATTTGCCGACGCCGGCCGCGAGTGTGTCTACTGAGAAGGCGGAACGCGGAGTACGGAATCCTTAAGGAGAGCGACATGATGCACCGCGCCAGTCTCATCGCCGTGTCAATTCTGATCGCCGCAACACTGGCGGCCACCGGCTGTACGCCGGAGCAGGCCCACGTCCGCCGCTATGGCCAGGTGTTGGAGGTCAAGCCCGAAAAGATCGAGGAGTACAAGCGCCTGCACGCCGACGTCTGGCCGGGCGTCCTCAAGCAGATTGAGGAGTGCCATATCCAGAACTACTCCATTTATCTCGGCGAGGTCCAGAAGGGCCGGTGGTACCTCTTCGCCTACTTCGAGTACACGGGCGACGATTTCGAGGCCGACATGGCCAAGATGGCCGCCGATCCCACCACGCAGAAGTGGTGGGACGTCTGCGAGCCGTGCCAGCAGCCCGTCCCCACCCGCAAGGAAGGCGAGTGGTGGCACACGATGGAAGAGGTCTTTTACATGGAGTAGCGGCAAGCCACGAGCCGCGAGCACCGCGCTGCCGCCTTGCCGCACGGCTTGCGGCCTGAATCTATGTTCGCCGCGGCGCTTGCGCGGCGCGGGCCGTCAGACGGGGCGTGTACGATGGAACCGGCGAAACCCCTGCTCCGCATGGAAAGCATCGTGAAGGAGTTCTCCGGCGTCCGGGCGCTGGACGGGGTCGACTTCGCGGTCCGCGCGGGCGAGGTCCACGCCCTGATTGGCGAAAACGGGGCCGGCAAATCCACGCTGATGAACGTCCTGGCGGGCCGGTTCGCGGACTACGGCGGCCGGATCGTTTTCGCGGGCGCCGAGGCCCGGCCGACGAACCCGCGCGAGGCCCTGGCCCTTGGCATCGGCATCATCTTCCAGGACCTCAGCGTCCTGGGGAACCTGACGGTGGCCGAGAACCTCCTTCTCGGGCACGAGCCCGCCGGCCCGCTGCCCGGTACGCTGAACCGCCGGTCGCTGGTAGCCGAGGCCCGGCGGGTGCTGGACGGCCTGGGGTTCGACCTGCCCGTGGACGCCGCGGTCGGCCGGCTCAGTCATGCCCGCCAGTGCCTGGTCGAGATCGCCCACGCCATCCGCAAGAACGTCCGCCTCCTCGTCTTCGACGAGCCCACGGCCTCGCTCGGCTCGGCCGACGTGGAGCGTCTCTTCGAGGTCATCCGGGACCTGAAGCGTCGCGGCATCGGCATCGTGTACATCTCGCACCGTCTGGCGGAACTGCCCGCGATTGCCGACCGCGTCACCGTGCTGCGCGACGGCCGCGCGGTCGGCACGCGCGACGTGGCGGAGACGAAAGTCTCGGAACTCAGCCACATGATGCTCGGGCGTCGGCTCGCGGAGATGTTCCCCGAGAAGCGAAACACGCCCGGCGAGGTGCGGCTGCGGGTGCGGGGCCTCCGCCGGCCGGGCGTCTTCGAGGACATCTCCTTCGACGTGCGCGGCGGCGAGGTCGTCGGCCTGGCGGGGCTCGTGGGATCGGGCCGGACCGAAATCGCCCGGGCCGTCTTCGGCGCCGACCCGGCCGACGGACAGGTCGAACTGGACGGCCGGGTGCTCCCGCGCCGCTCGCCGCGCCGGTCGATGGCGCGCGGCCTGGGCATGATCCAGGAAAACCGCAAGCGCGACGGCGCCATCACGGGCCTCTCGGTCGGCCGGAACATCGCCGTCTGCGTCATGGACCGCCTGGCCGGGCCCGTGGGCGTGCTGACCCCCGGCCGCATCCGCGCGGCCGCCCGGCGCATGATCCGGCGCATGGACGTCCGCCCGCCGGACCCGGACCGCGCCATCCAGACCCTCAGCGGCGGGAACCAGCAGAAAGCCCTCCTCGGCCGCTGGCTCTGCCGGGATCCGAAGGTCCTCGTCCTCGACGAGCCCACCCAGGGCATCGACGTCGGGACGAAGGCCCAGATTTACCGCCTGATCATGGACTTGGCGTGCGAGGGCCGGGCCGTCCTCCTCATCTCCTCGGAACTGTTCGAACTGGTGAACCTCGCCGACCGCATCCTCGTGGTGCGCCACGGGCGGATCGTGGACGAGATGGTGCCCGGCCCGGACACCGACGTCGACGCCGTGTTCGCGGCCTGCATGCGGAAGGAGCCGCGATGACCGAAGGCGCCCGGATCTCGCCACCGTCACGCCGGCGCTGGCGGCCCTCGTTCCAACTCGTCCAGGCCGGCACCGTCGTGCTGCTCCTGCTCGCGCTGTGCGCCGTCTCGGCGGTCCGCAGCGACACGTTCTTCACGTGGCGGAACCTCGTCACGAACCTGCTGACGAACGCGTCGTACCTGGGCCTGATCGCGTGCGGCATGACGTTCGTCATGGTGGCCGGCGGATTCGACCTCTCGGTCGGCTCCACGACGACCGTGTGCAGCGTGGTGACCGTCCTGGTGCTCCAGGGCCTGGCGGACCAGCCGCCCTGGCTCGCCATCGGCGCCGCCGTCGTGGTGACGGCGGTCGCGGGCACCGCCCTGGGGGCCGTCAACGGTCTCTCGGTAGCATACGTGGGCGTGAATCCGTTCGTCACGACCCTTTCGACGATGCTCATCTTCCGGGGCATCGCCCTCATCCTGACCAAGGGCGGCCAGACGCTGAGCGTCCCCCTCGCCCTGAAAGACGTGTTCGGCCAAATCTACTGGGGCAAGGTCGCCCTGTTCGGCGGCGCGGCCCACCCGCTGACCGTGCCGATCCTCGTCTTCCTGGGCGTGTTCGCGATCGCGGTCTTCGGGTTGCGTTTGACGCGCTTCGGCCATTACGTGTACGCTGTGGGCGGCAACGAGAACGCGTCATGGTTGGCCGGGATCAACACGCGGCTGGTCAAGGCGTCGACGTACGCCCTGTGCGGCACCTCGTGCGCCCTGGCGGCGGTCATCTACACCGGGATGTCGAACACCGCCCAGGCCGCCAGTTACCAGGGCCTGGAACTGGTCGTCATCGCGAGCGTGATCGTGGGCGGCACGCCGCTGGGCGGCGGGGCGGGAGGGCTCTTCTACACCCTCATCGGCCTGTTACTGCTCGCGGTCATCGAGAACCTGCTCCCACAGTTCGGCATCGAAGAGGAGTACCGCAACATCGTCCGCGGGTCCATCATTCTGGTCGTCGTAGCCATGGACACGCTCGTCCGCAAACGAGGAAGGAGATAGCCGGATGCTGACGCAACCACGCCTGGCCCTGGCGGCAGGCCTTCTGACGGCCGTTCTGGCCGGATGTGCCGGCGACGACGGAACCGGTGCCGGCGGCGAGGACGGCGACGCCCGCACCACCATCGGCTTCTGCATGACGCTCGACCACCCCTACTGGCAGAACATGCGCCTCGGCGCCATCGACGAGGGCAAGAAGCACGGCGCCGAGGTCATCATCATGAACGCCAAGGAGGACCCCGTCCTTCAGATCCAGCAGATTCAGGAACTCATCGCTCGCCAGGTCGACATCGCATGCGTCGTCCCGATGAAGAAGGAACCGCTCGTTTCCGGCATCCGGGCCCTAAACGAGGCCGGCATCCCCGTCATCATCGTCAACCGCGAGGTCGCCGAGGGGTGCGACTACCTCTGCTACACCGGCACGGACACCTACGCCGGCGCCGTGACCAGCGCGGAGATTCTGATGGAGGCCATCGGCGGCGAGGGCGGTGTCGTGGAACTCCATCAGCATAAGGGCACGGGGCCCCAACTCTTGCGGTCCCGGGCCCTGCGCGACGTGATGAAGAAGTATCCGAAGGTCGAACTCCTTGCCAGCGTGCCGCACGACGGCGACCGCGGCAAAGCCGTCAAGGAGACCCAGGTGCTGCTGGAGAAGTACCCGGCGTTGAAGGGCATCTACGCACACGGCGACAACTTCGCCATCGCCGCGGCCGATGCCTGCCGCCAGGCCGGCCGGGGCGACGTCGCCGTCGTCGGCATGGGCGGCAGCCGGGAGGCTATCGAGGCCGTTAAGGAAGGCAAGATTACCGGCACCAGTTTCCAGCAGCCCGAAGAGGAAGGCCGCAGCGCCGTCCGCCTGGCCGTCCGGCACCTCCGCGGCGAGACGCTGGAGGCGCGCTACCTCATTCCGTGCCCGGCCATCACGAAAGCGAACGCCCACAAGTTCAAAGGCCAGTTCTGACGTCCCCCGGGTGGACTTCCATGACGAACGCCGACGCCAAGACCGAACGCATCCTGGCCGCCCTCGAACACCGCCAAGCCGACCGCGTGCCGGTCAGCGACTTCTTCTGGACGAACTTCCTCCGGCGCTGCAAGGCCGAACTCGACGTCGGCGACGACTTCGATCCCTACCGGTACTGGGACCTCGACATGATCGTCGTCAACCCGAACATGGACCCGCACCTGACAGGCATCGAGGTGCTGGAGGACACGCCCGAACGCAAGGTGGTGCGCACCGGGTTCGACGCGACCATCGAGCGGCGCAGCACCCACCCCATGCCGAACTTCCTCGCCTTCGAAACCGAGTCGTTCGAGGCGATGGAGGCGCTGACGTTCGACGATCCCCGCGACCCGCGCCGGTACCACGAGGCCCTCGACGACCAGATCAACAGTGTGGGCGACGCGCTGAACCTCGGCCTGCCCTCGTTCGTCGACCGGGTCGACGCCTACGCCGATGACTTCTGCGTTTTCGGCAGCGTGTGCGAAATCCAGGAGGAACTCTGGCGCATCATCGGCGCCGAGAACGTGTACTACAAGATGGCCGAGGACCCCGACCGCCTGGCCGCGTTCATCGAACGGTTGGGCGATTTCCTGTTGGGCATCGTCGAGGGCCAGATCGAGGCGGCGGGCGGCCGGCTTGCCGGCCTCTACATCTGGGGCGACGTCGCCTATGACCAGGGCATGCTCTTCTCGCCCGCGTACTGGCGACGGGTCCACAAGGTCCAACTCGCCCGCCTCTGCGACGCCGTCCATGCCCACGGCCTGAAAGTCATTTACCACGGCTGCGGCAACGCGCTGCCCGTCTACGATGACCTCATCGAGGTCGGCGTGGACGGCTACAACCCGGTCGAGGCCAAGGCCGGTCTCGACGTCGTGGACCTGAAACGGCAGTACGCCGGCCGGCTGGCGTTTGCCGGCAACATCGACGTCCGCGTCCTGGCCACGGGTGACCCCGAGGCCGTCCGCCGCGAGGTGCTGCGGAAACTGAACGCCGGTAAAGGTGGCGGGTTCATCGTCCAGAGCGACCATTCGGTGCCCGACAACGTTTCGCCCGCAACGTACGACCTCGTCGTCCGGCTCGCCCGCGAATTCGGCACGTACCCGCTGGACCTCGGGGCGTTCGAGGAACAGCTCTAGCCGGACGGGCAGCCCAAAGCAGGAGCCGCACGATGCAGCGTTACGGCATGATGGTTCGGGCCAGACCCGGCTGCCTCCAGGAGTACAAGCGCCTCCACGCCGCCGTGCCGGAGGGCGTCCTGGCGATGATCCGGGCGTGCCACATCCGCAACTACTCCATCTACGAGAAGGACGGCGTCCTGTTCAGTTACTTCGAGTACCACGGCGAGGACTTCGAGGCCGAGATGACCAAGATGGCCGCCGACCCCGCCACGCAGGCATGGTGGGACGTCTGCAAGCCGCTCTTGGAGCCGCTCGAAACGCGTGCCCCCGACGAGTTCTGGGCCGCCATGGACGAGGTATTCCATTGCGACTGACGTCCCGTGAGCGCGTGCTGACGGCCTTCGCGCACGAGGAGCCCGACCGCGTGCCCGCGTGGTGCGGGGCCAGCCCCGAATTCTGGGCCAAGGCCAAGCGCGAACTCGGCATCGACGACGACGAAACCCTGCGCGTCCGCTTCGGCGACGACTTCCGCCGCGTCTTTGCCACGTATGCCGGACCCGAGGTCACGCTTCCCGAGGGCGCGACCTCCCGCACGCCGTTCGGCATCGAACGCGTGGGGCTCGGTTACGGCCAACCGACGAGCCATCCGCTGGCCGGCGCCTCGCTCGACGCCATCCACGACTACCCCTGGCCGGACCCCGCGTGGATGGACGTCTCGCGCATCCACACCGAGGCCGAGGCCTGGGGCGGCGAGTACGCGATCCTCGGCGGCGACTGGTCACCCTTCTGGCACGACGCCATCGACCTCCTCGGCATGGAGCACCTGTACCTGGCCATGTACGACGCGCCGGAATGCGTCGACGCCCTCATGCAGCATATGGTGGACTACTACGCCGAGGTCAGCCGGCGCATTTTCGATGCCGCCGCCGACGTCATCGACATCTTCTTCATCGGGAACGACCTGGGCAGTCAGACCGGGCCGCTGCTCAGTCCGCCCCTGTTCGAGCGGTTCGTCCTCCCGCACCTTCGGCGCCTGATCGATCTGGGCCATGCCTACGGCCTGAAGGTGATGCTCCATTGCTGCGGCGGGTTTGCGCCGCTCATCCCGTCGCTCATCGAGGCGGGGCTGGACGGCCTGCACGCCGTCCAGCCCAGTTGCGCCGGCATGGACTTGCGACACCTCAAGCAGGCGTTCGGCGACCGGATGCTCTTCAACGGGTGCATCGATTCGCACCACGTCCTCATCGACGGAACGCCCGAAACCGTCCGCGAGGCCACCCGCCGCGTCATCGACATCATGGCCCCCGGCGGCGGCTTCGTCGCCGGCGCCAGCCACGACACCATCCTGGAGGAAACGCCCGTCGAGAACGTCCTCGCGATGTTCGACACCGTTCGCAAGCATGGCTGCTACAACTGACCCCCCCCGGCGCGGAAAGGACACGGTCGTACGGAAGTCACGCCAGCCTTCCGGGTGTCCTCCGTCCTGCCCCGCGCCTCCCGTGAATCCGGCTGTTCGTCCTCATCAGGCGGCGTGAGAAGCCGTTTCTCTCACTGAGCAATCGTCCAGCCTGTGATTGGGTACCCACCGCGGATGTTTTTTGCAGCGCCCTTGACCGCCACGAAGACCCCACTCTATGCTTGAGTAGGATAAGGGGCAAGCGAAGGATAAGACAACCGTGCGCAAGCTCATCCGATCTGCCGTCGTGCTCGTCCTGGCCATCGTCGCGGCGGGCATCGCCTTCTGGTATTACGTCGACGTCATTGCCAAGACCGGCATCGAGAAGGGGGCAACGTACGCCCTGGGCGTGCCGACGACCGTCCACAAGGCCGACGTCGGCCTGTGGGGGGGCACCCTGCTCATCGAGAACCTGACGGTCGGCAATCCCGAAGGGTTCAAGACACCCCACCTCCTTGCCGTCAAGCGGTCCGATCTGGGCGTCGTCACCAACACGCTGTTTGGGGATACGATCGAGGTCAACCGCTTCGAACTCGACGGCCTCGATCTGCACATCGAGCAGAAACCGGGCACGAGCAATGTCTCGACCGTGCTCGACCATATCAAGGCCAAGGCCGGCGATCCTTCCGAACCCGGCGAAGCCGAGGAGGAAGGGGCGGGGGGCAAGAAGGTCAAGGTCGACCGCATCGTCGTCCGCAACGTGACGGCCCACGTCCAGGTGCTGCCGATCGGCGGCGACGCCACCACGCTGAATATCGAAGTCCCCGAGATCATCCTTGAAGACGTGACCAGCGACAACGCCGAGGGAATCGCGGTGGCCGAACTGACGCGCCGCATCCTGCCGGCCATCCTGACCGCCGTCATCAAGAAGGGCCGCGGCACCATTCCCGACATGGACCTCGACCGGCTCGCGGCCGACGTCGGCGAGACGACCCGCGCCTTGGGCGAGCAGGCCCGCGGCCTCGTGGAACAGGTCGGCAAGGACGCCGGTGGCCTGCTCGACAAGGTCTTCAAGGGCGGCGAGGAAGGCAAGGGCGGCCTCGGCGACACCCTCAAGGACGTCTTCGAGAAGAAGGACGGCAAGGGTGGCGAGAAGGAGGGCGGTGGTCTTCTGGAGGGCATCCTCAAGCCCAAGGAACAGGAGGGCGAAGGGGGTGAGAAGAAGGAAGGCGGTGGCCTTCTGGAGGGCATCCTCAAGCCGAAGGAGAAGCAGGGAGAGGAGAAGGAAGGCGGTCTCCTCGACGGCATCCTCAACAAGTAGGAAGGCGGTCGAAGCGTGCATCTCATCGAATATCGTTGGGGGGCTGGAAGGGGACGGGGGGCGAGTGTGGCTTGTGCCGCGTAAGACACGTTCTGAACGCGAGCCGTCATCGTACGCGTCACAAGCGCACAAATCATCTCTGAACGGATCGAATACGACATCTCTCTGGCCGCGGCTCGACGGCGGCCGGTGCATGACATAGCGGTAGGCTGCCGGAATGCCCGGCGACCTTATGCACCAGTGATACGCGTTGCGCTGGGCCGGACACACAAATGCAAACGCAATAGGAGACCAAAGAGATGAACGCCCCAACACGTACGAGACTTCTTTTTCTGGCGGTGGCCCTGACGCTGGCCGCGGCGGCGGGATGCAGTTCCTTCCCGACCAAGTTCGGCGTGCTTCATCCCGGGCACATCGCCCGCGAGCACGGCAAACCGATGGAGGGCGGGTACTACCAGGACTTCGACCCCGACGCCGCCATGCTCAAGGTCGAGCCGCTCGAGGACACCAACCAGGTCCAGACGCAGCACGTCCTGATTGCCACCGTCACGGACGCCAGCGGCAAGCCGCTGGACAGCCGCCGGGTCGAATGGCTCATCCAGGAGGGCAGCGTCGGCAGCATCGTCGAGGTGGACGAGAGCGGGTGGTACGACACGCGCGGGGCCAAGATTGACAACAAGTACGCCGTCACCCACACCAACCGGAACGCGCACGTCATTACGCGCGGGAATGATGACCCGAAAGACGACATCCACATCGAGCCCGGCCAGACGTGGTGCGTCATCACCTCGCCGGTCGAGGGCGACACGCACGTCGTCGCATATGCCCCGGCCATCTTCAACTGGGACAAGCACAAAGTCTTCCTGGTCAAGCACTGGCAGGACGCTGCCTGGAAATGGCCGCCCGATGCCACGAACGCCATCGGCACGCCGCATGAACTCGCCGTCAAGGTGATGAAGGCGTCGGACGGCTCGCCGCTGGAAGGCATGGTCGTCCACTTCAAGGTGGCCTCAGGGCCGAAGGCGGTGCTGGAGCCCGGCAAGAAGCCCGCCATTGCCGTCAAGACAGACGCCGCCGGTATCGCCAAAGCCACCCTGCACCAGGCGAAGCCGACCGAGGGTGCCAACGTCATCGAGATGGAGATCATCCGGCCCGAGGACAAGCAGTGCTGCAAGCCGGCCGTCAAACTCGCCAGCGGCAAGATGACCAAAACCTGGGTCGGGCCGCGCATCGGGATCGAGAAGACGGCCACGCCAAGGGCCGGTGTCGGCGACACCATCACCTACGACATCGTCGTCACCAACCCCGGCAAGGCCGACGCGACCAACACCAAGGTCGTCGACGTCATGCCCGACGGCATCACGTACGTCTCCAGCAGACCGGAAGCCAAGGTGGACGGGCAGACCCTGACCTGGAACCTGGGTCGGCTGGCCAAGGGCACCAAACGGTCGCTGACCGTTAAGGCCAAGACCACGCGGACCGGGACCTTCTGGAACCCGGTCACCGTGACGGCCGACCACGGCCTCAAGGACGACGCCAAGGACGAGACGGTCGTGACGGCCCCGAAACTCACCCTCGAGAAGACCGGCCCCGCCGAGGCCCTTATCTGCGAGCCGATTCCCATCAAGGTGGTGGTCCGCAACACCGGCGACGGCCCGGCCACGGGTGTCAAGATCATGGATGAACTCCCCGACGGCCTGACGTGTGACGGCAGCCGTTCCGTCAGCGTCGACGTCGGCACGCTGAAACCCGGCCAGGCCAAGCAGGCCACCTATACCCTCCGCGCCTCCAAGCGCGGCGCGTACACCAACACGGCGACCGCCAAGGGCGCCGGCGGCCTGAAGGCGGAGGCCAGCCACAAGATCACTGTTCGCGAACCCGTCCTCGTCTTGACCAAGACCGGCCCGAAGAAGCGGTACATCGGCACGAACATCGCCTACGACATCACCGTGGCCAACAAGGGCAACGGCGAGGCACGCCGCACCGTTCTCACGGACACGCTGCCCGGCGGCGTCACCTTCGTCAGCGCCACCGGCGGCGGCAAGGCCTCCGGTGGCAGGATCACCTGGGACCTCGGCACGATCCCGCCCGACGGCTCGAAGAAGGTCTCCGTCACGTGCAAGGCGGCCCGCGCCGGCAACATCCGGAACGTCATCTCGGCCACCGCCGTCTGCAGCAAGGCCTCCGCCGAGAGCGTGACCCAGGTGGCTGGTATCCCTGCCATCCTCCTCGAGTGCGTGGACAACCCCGACCCGATCGAGGTCGGCACCAACACGACCTACACCATCACCGTGACCAACCAGGGTTCGGCCGTCGGTACCGGCATCCAGATCACCTGCATCATGCCGGCCGAGCTGGATTACGTATCGAGCACCGGCCCGACCAAGGCGGCGACCGACGGCAAGGCCATCACCTTCGCCCCGCTGGCCGAACTGGCGCCCAAGGCCAAGGCCACCTACCGCGTGGTCGTCAAGGGCACGAAGGCCGGCGACGTACGGTTCAGTGTGAAACTGAAGAGCAACCAGATGACCAGCTCCGCCGACGAAACCGAGAGTACACACATTTACGAATAATGCCCCGGTTTGATAAACCCGGTGACGGGGCGTCGGCGTCTACCGTCGGCGCCCCGTCGCCCGTTTGCAGGGGACACACGCAAGGCCGACCGACGTCGGGAAAGGGGTGGCCTGCTCCGATGCCGCAGGTGTGGATTCCCAGAGTGATGACGTGGGCGGCGGCGCTCGCGCTCGCCGGCTGCGCGGAGCGCCGGGCGCCCCCGTTCCTGCCGCCGACGGGGCCGGTCTCCCAGGCGTCTGCGGCCTCGCCGTCTGCGCCGGCGGCATCGGCGTCCGCGGCTTGCCCCGCCCCGCGCTACCTTTCCGTCGAGGACGCCGCTCGCGAGATCTGCGAGAATCCCGACCTCTTCCTTCTTTGCGTCGCCACCGAGGAGGAGTATGCTGACGGCCACATCGCGGGCAGTATCCTGATTCCCGTCATGGGTCTGGACATCGGCGTCGAGCGGAACGACTGGTTCCCCGAGATCAACCGTGGGCGCATCCCGCGTAAGGACCAGCCCATTCTCTGCTACGGCTGGTGGAAGATGTGCGTGTGCCCGTCCATTCCCACGTACAGCCAGGTGGCCGCCGGCATCCTGATCCGAAGAGGATACGCGAACGTGGCCATTATCGCGGGCGGCATGAGGGACTGGAAGAAGGCTGACCTGCCCGTGGAAAGGGGCATGCCAGGGGGCGAACCGGGCGAGTGACGACCCGGGACGGCGACCCGCGTGAACCGACGGCGAACTCAGTCGAATGCCCGGACTTCACCTCCATTCCGATAGCCCGCTCCGAAGCATGGCGCTTCGGGCCGTCCTTGTTTGCGCTCTGGCCGCAGCGACACTTAGCCCGACCGGCTGCGGTGATCCGACCACCTCCGCCGACCGCGACCTCTCACCGCCGGCCGCCGTCTCCGTCCGGCCGTTCGAGATATCCGACCCGGACGCCGTGCTGCTCGTGACCGGCGGCACGGAGGGTGTCATCGAGGTCTGCAACTGCCAGGGACCGATGCCCGGCAGCCTTGCCCGCCGCGGCGGCCTCGTTCACAGTTACCGCGCTGCGTTCCCGAACACACTGCTCATCGACCTGGGCGACGCCTTCTGGATTCAGCCGGAGGACCTCCGGAACGAATTCCTCTGGAGAGGCTACAGCCGCATGGGCTATGACGCCGTTGTCCTTGGGACGAACGAGTGGCTCATGGACGGCCGCCGTCTGCTTCACCTGTGCGACGAAACCGGCCTGACGCCGCTGGCCTCCACCGTGTCCTCCACGGACCTTGCACCGGCGAAGGCCGTGACGCGGGCATGGCCGACGGCCAAGGTGGCCGTCGTGGCCGACGTGCGGCCGAGCGCCCTGGCGCTGGTGCCGCCCGATCGCCGTCGGCGGCTCCGCCTCGCCTCCACCGGCGAACTGGCAGGCCTCGTCGCCGGTCTGAAACAGGATGGTTTCATCGTGGTCGTCGCCCTGCACGGTTCGAGCCGCGATGTGGCGTCGGCGGCTGCGCTCGGCGGCGACCTCGTCCTGCGCGGCCACACGAAACGCTCGGCCCCGGACCTGGGGTACGTCGGACAGACGCCCGTGGTCAAGGTCGGCAGATACACCGACGTGGGCGTCGTCGCCATCGCGTGCGACGGCGGCCGCATCACCGATCTCGAGTACCGTTTGGAAACGGTCGATACCCGCTGGCCCGTCGACGGTCGGGTCCGCGATGTGTATAACCAGTATGCGCGGGCCGCTATGCGTGCGGCGTTGGCGGCCCCGCGGACGAAGGGGCTGGACTACGTCCCGTCCGCTGAGTGCGGCCGCTGTCACGAGGCGCAGTATGCAGCCTGGAAGAAGAAGCCGCACGCCCACGCCTGGGACACGCTCGTCGAGGCCGACCGCACGATGGACCCGGACTGCGTCCGTTGCCATACGACCGGTTTCGGTGCCGAGAAGGGATTCTATACCATCGAGAAGACGCCCGAGATGACGAACGTCAATTGCCAGGACTGCCACCGTCTCGGCGTCGCCGAGCATCTGGAGGACGCCTGGCAACCGCAGCCGGTGACGAGCGGGGTGTGCGAGGCATGCCACACGGCCGTCACGGACCCGGGATTCCGATTCGCGACGAAGCGAGAGCGGATGGGTTGTCCGCCCGACCCCGTGCCGCCGAGGCGCGTCTCCGGAAGTTCGGGGATAGAGGCCGGTGTATCCACCCGGGAGAGGCGATGACCGTTCACGGCGCGAACTTCGTGGTGCGAGCCGCCGTCCTGGCCGCGGTCGCTTTGGCTCTGACCCTCGCCGGCTGCCACGCCGGCCAAGGACGGGACGCCTCAACCGCCGCTGCGGGCGTCGCGCTCGCCGAAACGCCGCCTGCGCTCCCCCGTGCCTGGAAGGAGGCCGTGGCCCGGGAACTCGGCAAGCCGCCGGACGAGGTAACGGATGCCGACCTCGCTACGGTGACGGAACTCAGCCTGGTCGGCGCCGACGTCGCCGACTTGGCGCCGCTTCGTCGGCTGCCTGCCATGCGGGTCCTGGACTTGCGTTACACCCAGGTGGCGGATCTTGCGCCCGTCGGCGACTTGGCGGAACTCTGGTGGCTGAACCTGGAGGGGACCCGCGTCGCGGACCTCGCGCCGCTGGCGCGGCTCCGGCACCTGACGAAACTGTTCCTTACGGACACGCAGGTTACGGACCTCTCGCCCCTGACCGGTCACGTGCACCTTCGGTCGTTCTCGTGCGAGGGCACAGGGGTATCGGACCTACGCCCTCTAGCCGGGGCCACGGGCCTCTGGTTCCTCTGGTGCGACAACACGCGCGTGGCCGATCTCGCGCCGCTGGCGGGCATGGCAGGCCTGCGGAAACTCAGCGCCCGCAACACCCCCGTGGCCGACCTGACGCCTCTTGCTCACCTCCGTCATCTGGAGGAGGTCCATCTGGCGGGTACGGCTGTGGCCGATTTGGCGCCCCTGGGCGGTTGGTCCCGCCTCCGCGTGCTGAACGTGGCACGGACTCCCGTCGCGGACCTCACGCCCCTTCGCGGCCTGCGAGAACTGGAGCGGCTCGACCTCAGCAGCACGGGTGTGGCGGACCTGAAGGCGCTCGCAACGCTAAGGCACCTCCGGCATCTGGACCTGAGCGGCACGCGCGTGACCACCATCCAGCCCTTGAAGGGCCTGCCGGACCTCGAGACGGTTCTCCTGCACGGCACGCCTGCCGTACGGCAAGTTGCTCCACCTCGTTGATCGTTTAACGGGGCAAGCGCCGACCGCCTGGAGCATGAGATAGACTGCGCAAACGGGCCCGCGACCAACGGGTGCAAATTCCGACCCATTTCGATCGCGCCGCAAGCCCGAGTCGTTCTTTCAGCGCGCCGTTGCCCGGGGAGGCCATCACTTGCAATCACGCGCCAAGATCGGGGAGTTAAAGAAGAAGAAAAAGAAAGGCGGGCGCGCAAGTCGGCCACTTGCCAAGACTTGTCCGCACTTGCCATCGTATGCGGGTGGTGGACCACCAGGGACTCGAACCCCGGACCCGATGATGAAGAGTCGTAGGCAACGTCTAGAAACACAGTAACTTGCGTTCCGCCTCCGTCCACCGCAAACGGCGCCGGGCTGAGGCCACCTGCGGCGAACCGGGCCAGGGCAAAGGAGACGGGCTGCCCCGACACGCCCGACCGACCCACTGAGAGTCATGTCGGACGCGATCCCGATTCGAAAGGAAGAAGACACCCTCTCGCCCGAACCAAGAGGAACTTGCCAGCGTTCGGAATCGCGATAGAATCGTCGGACAGGCCCACGGCGGTCGTGGGCCACGGACGATCCAGGGAATCTCGGAAGACAGGAGACCCGCTGTGGCCCAGAGCATCCGAACCGGAATCGTATCGGCGCTCATCGCCCTGGCAATGGCCGCCCAGGTCGCTCCCGTCGCTGCCAGGGATGTTCCGAATCCGTTGCCCGATCCGGACCACAAGCCGCCCGCGACGGACAAGCCGGCGAAGGTGTACATTCTCTCCGGCCAGTCGAACATGGTGGGGATGGGTGATATCAGCGGCGGAAGTTCGCGATGGGGCGATCAGTTTCTGGACCCCGTCGCCAGCGTCTATCCAGGCACGTACTCCCCCACGGCCGACTACGACACCATGACGCCGATCAAGACGATGGGGCTGGAGAAGTTCGGAGGGGTCAGGCCCACGCCTTACCCCGGGGGGGGTACGCACGTCGTCCGCGGGCACATCCAGATGAAGACAGACGGCGTGTACCGGTTCAAGCCGGGCTACGGCGGGTCTACTTACAACATCATGGAAGTCGACGGCAAAGAGGTCCATCGCCAGGAAATCGGCCAAGACCGGATGTTCACACCGATCAGGCTGACCGCAGGAAAGAAGGTTCCCTTCAAGATCACCTACCTGACCGACGCGGCCAACGGGCTTGGGTGGGTCCAGCGCTTGGACATTCCCGGCACACTGGAAACGCTCGTCAAGACGGATGGAAAGTTTCCGCACCTGATCGATGATGAAGGGAAATGGACCGTCCGTAATGACGTGATCTACAAGGGTGTGATTACGGCCGGCGGCAAGGGCCCGCTGACCGTGGGTCTGCAGGGCAATACGATCGGCCCGGAGCTTCAGTTCGGGCACATTATGGGCACCGTCCATGACGAGCCGGTGATCGTCATCAAGAGTTCGCAGGGCAACCGGAGTCTCGGCTGGGACTTCCTCCCGCCGGGCAGCGAGCGGTTCGAATACGACGGCAGGATTTACGCTGGCTACAAGGACTCGCCATCGTCGTGGGAGAAAGGCACGGAACCCGAGCCGATCAACTGGTACGCCGGCAAGCAATACGACGACTGTTTCGGCGCCGTGCACGAGGTATTGGATAACTTCGCGGCCGAGTTCCCCCAGTACAAAGACCAAGGGTACGAGATCGCCGGGTTCGTCTGGTGGCAGGGACACAAGGACGGCGGCAGCGCAGCCCACGCCGGCCGCTACGAGCAGAACCTGGTGCATCTGATCAAGACGCTTCGTAAGGAGTTCAAGGCACCGGGCGCACCGTTCGTCATCGCGACGATCGGATTCGGCGGTTGGAAGATGTCGGGGAATCAGTTGACCGTCGCTGAGGCCCAACTCGCCGTCAGCGGCGATAAGGGCACGTATCCCGAATTCAAAGGCAACGTGTTGACGGTCGAGACCCGGGACTTCTGGCGCGACGTGTCGGTCTCGCCGCGAAACCAGGGCTACCACTACAACCGCAACGCCGAGACCTACATGCTCGTGGGCAACGCCCTCGGCCGGGCCATGGTACGGCTGCTCGAAGGAACGTGACCCGAGCCGGCCGGGGTGCATCCGCGCCAAGCCGCAATCGAAAGGATACCTATGCCGACACGCCTGCTTGCCGCCGGCCTCATCCTGGGAACAATCGGCGTCGCGTGCGCCGCCGCGCCTGCCATCAACACGACCAGGCTGCCCGACGACGTCCGCGCCGAGCAGGTGCGGAACATGAAGTGGGGCATGTTCATCTGCTGGTCCTTCAGCACGTTCGCCGGCCGGGAATGGACGCCAACGCGTGGCAAGGACGCGTCCTATTTCAAAGCGACCGGCTGCGATACCGACCAGTGGTGCCAAACGGCCAGGGACGCCGGCATGGGCTACATCCTGTTCCTCGCCAAACATCACGACGGGTTCTGCCTGTGGGACACGAAGACGACCGAAAAGAAGGTGACCAACAGCCCCATCGGCATCGACGTCCTCGCCCAGCTCCGCAAGTCCTGTGACCGCTACGGAATCAAGCTGGCCCTCTACTTCTCCGAGGGCGACTGGAACTGGCCGGGCTCGGTTGACGGCAAGGGAGGCCGAACCGGTGGCGGATCGAATCCCGAGGTGAAGAAGGCCCAGCTCAAGGAGTTGCTGACCGGCTATGGCCCCATCGAGTTCTGGTGGATGGACCACGCGGTCGGCACCGGCGGCCTCTCGCACCCGGAGACCGTCGCCTGGATGCACCGGTTCCAACCCAACACCTTCGTCGGATTCAACCATGGGGAGCCCGCCGGCCGCCTCTGCCTGCGCGAGAGGGGCCGGCCCGGCAAACTCGGCGACAAGGACGCGTCCAAGTACAACAAGGGGGCCGAAGGCTCGTTCAAGGGCTATCGGGTCGCCGAGTTCACCTACCCCATTCTCCCCCCACACAAGGGCGGGGCGCAGTGGTTCTACTCGCTGCCGAAACACGACAACCTCTGCCATCCGGCAAGCAAGGTGTACAAGGACTACCAGGGGGCGATGGAATACGGCAACATCTTCTCGATCAACGTCGGCCCGAACTACGCGGGCAGGATCCGCGACGTCGACGTCAGAACGCTCAAGGAAGTGGGGAGCATGATACGCGCCGGAAGTGCGTCGCAGCCGCCGGAAATGCCCGGCAAGGAATAGACGAGTCGTTTCTTCCAGGGCGACCTCTCGCGCGAGGCGCCCCACGCCTGACCGGCGTGATAGCGACAACAGCGCGCCGAGGGTCGCCGGCAGCGGGCCAACACGGAGACCGGCACGTGAAACGGCGCGGGGTTCTCAAGACGGTCGGCGGCGCGTGGCTGGCGAGCGCCCTGGGCGGGGTCGCCTGCGCGTCTGAACCGGAGCCGGCCGACGTGCGGTCGCTTTTCGAGGCCAACAGCCCCGACGTGCTCACACTGGCAGAGCGTGTGATGGAGAAGTGCGTTCTGGCGAAGATCATGCCGCCGACACCCCCACTGAAACACACCTGGATCGTCCCTGGCGGACCGTACTACAAGGGTCAGTGGATCTGGGACACGATGTTCGTGGTCGATTTGCTCAGCCTCCTGCCCGGCAAAAGAGGAGTCATCCGCGACGTGTTCCAGAACTACTGGGACTTCCAGGACCGCTGGAATAAGGATGCGCCCGAGTACGCGCGGGACATGATCACGGTGGCCATCAAGACGGAGCCGCAAGCAGTCCGGCAGTTCTCGCAGATTCCGATCCTCGCCTGGGGCGTCGAGCGGGTCTACCGACGCAACGGCGACAAGGCGCTTCTCGAGCAATGCCTCGGTCGGCTCGAACGGTTCCACGACTGGTATTGGCGCGAGCGGGACCTGCACGACAACGGGCTGATTGCGCTCGGCGCGTACACCGGCAAGTTGCAGCACGCCAAGTGGGAAACGTTCGACTACGAGTGCAACATGGACGGCATGCACATGACCGTCCATCCCAAGCGCGAAGGCCCCACGGAAGGCGCCTGGTACGGCGACATCTGCGTGCCCGGCAACACCGCCTACCTCATCCTGGGCGAAAGGAGCCTCGCCCGACTCGCAGGAATCGCGGGCGACAAAGGGATGGCGGCACGGCGCAGGCGGCGTGTGGAAAAGGGCGTCACGGGCATGCGCGACCACATGTGGGATGACGAGGCGGGCACGTTCCTCTCCGTGAAGCGCGACACGCTCGAGAAGATTCCGGTCGCCACCATCGGCAGTTGGATCCCGCTGGCCGCGGGCGTGCCCACCGACGCGATGGCCGGCCGCATGGCCGAGGTACTGGCCTCCCCCGCCTGGATGACGCCGCTGCCGGTGCCCACGGTCGACCGCACCGACAAGCGCTGGAAGTCCGACGCCTTCTGGCGCGGCGACGTCTGGCCGCCGACGAACTACCAGATCGCCTCCGGTCTGGCCGCATATGGACACACGGACCTCGCTGCGAGTATTGCCGACAAGACGGTCGGCAACGCGATCCAGCACGGCATCAGCGAACGCTACGATTCGGTTTCCGGCAAAGCGCTTGGCGTCCGCGACTACTGCATGAGCAGTACGCTCGTGACCATGATGCTCAACGGGCTCACCCGGAAGTACGAACTGAAGGTACGCCACGGAACCCGCAGTTCGTGAACGCGAACGCAGGCTGGGCGGTCGTGTCGTCGCCGGCGTTTTCCCGGATGGCGGCCGTCGCAACGCCCGGCCCGTTTTCGAGTGAACGGACGGGAGTCGCACGAGGACCCAACCATGGATTCGATCCCCCGCGCCGCTGCTCGGTCGCTCGCCTGCCTGCTGGCAATCGCGTGTTGCCTGCCGCGCCCGTGTGATGCTGCATCCGACGCCACAGCCTTGCAAGATCCTGCCAAGTCCGTAGAGCCACAGATGATCTCGCTGGCGGGAGCCTGGCGGTTCGCCCTGGACCCGGAAGACGTCGGCGTGCGCCAACAATGGTTTGCCAAAGACCTCAACGACACGGTCCGGTTACCCGGCACGACCGACGAGAACAAAAAGGGCATCCGGAAGGACGAGAGGTGCGTCGACCGGCTCTCGCGGGTGTGGTACTGGAAGGGGCCGGCGTGGTACCAGCGCCGCGTGACGATCCCCGACACTTGGGAAGGCAAGCGGATCACGCTGTTTCTCGGGCGCACCAAGCACACCCGGGTATGGGTCGACGCGACGTTTTGCGGCTGGGAAGACACGCTCAGCGCCCCACAGGTCTTCGACGTGACCGGTGCAATGACGCCGGGCGAACATACGATCACCATACTGGTCGATAACGCCAGGCTCCCGCCGGTGGGCCCCGCCCATGCCGTGGACGAACGGACGCAGACCAACTGGAACGGCATCATTGGCAGGATGGAACTGCGCGCCACCGACCCGGCCTGGCTGGAGGACGTGCAGGTCTATCCGGACGCCGGCAAACGACAGGCGCGCATCCGGGTGGTTGTCGGCAACCTCACGGGGAAGACGGCCTCCGGACACATCACGGTCGGGTGCGAGAGCACCAACGTCGCCAAATCGTCCACGTTCAAGACGCAATCGGTCGAGGTCAAGGCCGGTGGGCGGGAGACCGTCGTCGAGTTCACCTACACGCCGGGTGAGACCGTGCCCCTGTGGGATGAATTTCAGCCGGCCCTGCTTCGCCTGCATCTGTGTCTCGAAACAACGGCCGGCGGACAACTGTTTCACGACCAGCGGTTCGTCCGTTTCGGCATGCGCGATTTCACGAGGGAGCGGAACCGCCTGACGATCAACGGCCGGGAGGTCTTCCTCCGGGGCAAGCTCGATTGCTGCTTCTTTCCCCTGACGGGTTATCCGCCCATGGACAAGGCCGGCTGGCTGCGTGTCTTGTCCATCGCCAAGTCGTACGGGATCAACCATTACCGCTTCCATTCATGGTGTCCGCCGGAAGCGGCGTTCGAGGCGGCGGACGAGTTGGGGGTGTATTTCCAGGCGGAGCTGCCGAACAAACGCAGCGCGTTCAAGGCGCCGGAAAGCAAAGAGGCGGCGGAGCACAACATCGACCGGCTCGACGTGGCAAGTACCGAAACCAAGGTCTCGCTCTATGACTACGCGAGGCGCGAGGGCGAATTGATCTTCAAGCACTTCGGCAATCATCCCTCGTTTGTCATGTTCACCCTCGGCAACGAGTTGGGGCGCAACCAGGGCATGTTCGAGATGGTCGCCCATTTCAAGGCCATCGACCCGCGCCGCCTCTACGCCCAGGGGTCGAACAACGTCCACTGGAACCCCAGCTTGGCCGAGGGCGACGACTTCTGGGTCACCTGCAAGACGGGCAAGACGCTGCCGGTTCGCGGGGCGTTTTTCCAGGGCGACTATCCCAACCCCCATATCGAACACGCTTCGCCTTCGACGATGGTCGATTACAGCGAGTCGATTGCCGGCGTTCCGGTCCCGGTGATCGGTCACGAGATCGGTGAGTTCCAGGTCTCTCCCGATTTCCGAGAAATCCCGAAGTACACGGGCGTGACGCGAGCGCGTAACCTGGAGGTCTTCCGCGAGCGACTCCGCGAGGCAGGCATGCTCGACCAGGCGCACGATTTCATGCGTGCTTCGGGCGCATTATCGGTGATCTGTCACCGCGAGGATATCGAGGCATCGCTGCGAACGCCCGGTTTCGGGGGATTCCAACTGCTCGATCTGCAGGACTTCCCCGGCCAAGGCACAGCACTGGTCGGCATGCTCAATGTGTTCATGGAATCGAAAGGGCTTATTACGCCCGAGGCGTGGCGACAGTTCTGTTGCGAGACAGTTCCGCTGGTGCGCATGAAAAAGTACACGTGGACGACCGACGAGACGTTCATCGGCCGGGTGCAGGTTGCCCACTACGGCCCCGCCGACCTGCCCGACGCCCGGGTCGCGTGGGCCGTCGCCGACAGCGACGGGCAGGAGGTGGCCGCCAGCGCGTTCGGTCCGGCAACCGTCGAGCAGGGCAAGGTCTTCGACGTCGACATGTTTTCGCTGCCCCTGGAGGATATGCGGGCGCCGCAAAAGCTGAGCATCTCCGTCGCCATCGAGGGGACCCCCTACCGCAACCGGTATCCGATCTGGGTCTATCCGCCGAAGGTGGACACCCGTGTGCCGAAGGGTGTGCTGGTGACCGATCGCTTCGGCTCCGCGGAAACGCAAGAGCACCTCGGCGCAGGCGGCAAGGTGCTGCTGCTTCCGAAGCTGGACCAACTCCCTCACAGCATCAAGGGCTCGTTCCAGACCGACTTCTGGTGTTTCCCCATGTTCCGCCGCGCTGCCGAGCGTCGTGGCATCGAGGTGGCATCCGGCACGCTGGGCTTTCTCTGCGATCCAAAATCGCCTGCCTTGGCGAAGTTCCCCACAGAGTTCCACAGCAACTGGCAGTGGTGGCACCTGGTGAAGAACTCGCGGCCGATCATCCTCGACGACGCGCCGGCCGGCTATCGTCCCATCGTCCAAGTGATCGACAATTTTGAACGGAACCACAAGCTCGGCTTGCTCTTTGAGGCGCGGGTTGGCAAAGGCAGAGTGCTGATCTGTGCCGTCGACCTGCTCGGTCAGCAGGACAAGCCTGCGGCCCGCCAACTGCTACACAGCCTGTTGCGGTATCTTGACTCGCCGGCCTTTGCGCCCGAGGCCGAGTGGGATGCCGACCTTCTGAAGAGACTACTTCCAGGTGAAGAGGTGTCACAGAAAAGGAAGGCCGCTACTGCGCCCTCTCATTAGGCACATCGGCGGCCGCCCGCCCTCGGCAACCCGCGCGCTGCACCTGCCTGCTTCGACGAAGAGGCTGCCGTCATGCCACCACAAGCCTTGACAACCATCTTCACTTGGAAACGCCTCTGCAGAAGTCGTCTCCGGGGACGCAGCGGCCCCGAAACAGCCTGGTCTACCCCTTGCCCGGAGCACGAGACCTTGGCAAATGTTGTGACAGGCAGTAGAATCACCATAAGGGCTGAAAGTGGTCGCCGGCCGGGGGCTATCCGGGAAATCCCGCGCAATGGAGAGAGAGCATGGTGAAACCGTTGACGAGCCGCATGGCGCAGGCGGCGGTTGCGGCTGCGCTTGCGTGCGTGATGGCCGGTGTGGCCATGGCGGCCGAGAGCAACCGGGCCCAAGCCATCCTTGAGGCCGCTGGCGTCCGGGGAGGCTTGGTCGTGCATCTCGGCTGCGGCGACGGGCGCCTGACAGCCGCTCTCAGCGCCGGCAAGGCGTACCTCGTACAAGGCCTGGACGCCGACCCGGCCGCCGTCGAGAAGGCCCGGGCCCACGTCCGCGCCCAGGGGCTGTACGGCCGCGTGTCGGTCGACCGTCTTACAGGCGACCGGCTCCCATACGTCGATAACCTCGTGAACCTCGTCGTGGCCGACGGGCTTGGTTCCGTCCCGATGACCGAGGTGATGCGCGTCCTGGCGCCCGGCGGCGTGGCTTGCATAGGCAGCAAGAAGACGGTCAAGCCGCGGCCGGAGACCATCGACGAATGGACCCACTACCTGCATGACGCCACGGGGAACCCGGTCGCGTCGGATGAAGTGGTCGGGCCGCCGCGGCGGCTCCAGTGGGTGAGCGGCCCACGATGGGCCCGGCATCACGATCACATGGCCAGCATGACGGCGCTGGTGGCGGCCGGCGGGCGGCTCTTCTACATCATGGACGAGGGGCCGACCGCCTCCATCCAACTGCCCGCGAAATGGCGGCTCGTGGCCCGCGACGCCTTCAGCGGCACGCTGCTCTGGAAACGTGATATCACCTCGTGGAACACGCACCAGTGGCCCCTGAAGAGTGGCCCGGCCCACCTGACCCGCCGGCTCGTCGCTGTCGGCGACCGCGTCTACACGACCCTGTCGCTGGAGGCCCCGGTCACAGCCCTCGACGCCGCCACAGGCGAGACGGCCCTGACGTACCCGGGCAGCGAGCACACGCGCGAGATCATCGCCTCCGACGGCACGCTCTTCCTGACGGTCGACGAGGGGCCGAGCCGGCTGCCCGAGTGGCGGCGCCGCCACTCCTACGTCTGGAGCAACAGCAACCGCGCCAACCGCGAGTGGGCGTGGGAGGGCCGGCAGCGCCGCCTCGACGCTTACGACGCGGCCTCCGGGCGGCGGTTGTGGCAGGTCGAGGCCCCCGTGGCGCCGTGCTCGGTGGCCGCCGACTCCCGGCACCTCATCTTCTACGACGGCGAGAAGGTCGTCTGCCTCGACCGCCGCAACGGCAAGACCGCGTGGAAAAGCGAGCCTATCAAGGCCAACATGCCCGTCTACACCAGCACCGGCCCGCGCACCCTGCTCCACGGCGACGTGGTTCTCTTTGCCGGCAACAACGGCCGCATAACCGCTCTGGACGCTGACACCGGCAAGACGCTGTGGCACGGCCAGAAACATCCCTCCGGTCACCAGTCATTGAAAGACTGCTTCGTCGTCGACGGCTTGGTCTGGTCGGGCGCCGTCGCCAGCGGCAGCCAATCGGGCATCTTCACGGGGCGCGACCCGCGGACCGGCAAGGTCAAGAAGGAATTTCCGCCCGACGTCAAGATCTACTGGTTCCACCACCGGTGCTACCCGGCCAAGGCCACGGAGCGGTACATCATGACCTCGCGGACGGGTATCGAGTTTATCGACCCGAAAACCGAACACTGGGAAACGCACCACTGGGTCCGTGGCGGGTGCATCTACGGCATCCTGCCGTGCAACGGCTTAGTGTACGCGCCCATGCATTCGTGTGGCTGCTACCTGGAGGCGAAACTCAACGGCTTCAACGCGATGGCGCCTGGGCCGGTGCCCGAACCGGCGGCCGCCGATCTGGCAGACACCACGCGCCTGGAGCGTGGCCCTGCCTATGACGAAACCGAAAAGGGAGAATCAAAAACCGAAAGTGCGACCGACTGGCCTACGTTCCGCCACGACGCGGCCCGCTCCGGCGCCACGCCCGCCAACGTGCCGGCGGACCTGAAACTCGCGTGGTCGTTGCGCCTGGGCGGCCGGCTCAGCGCGCCCATCGCGGCAGGGGGACGGGCTTACGTCGCCTCTGTCAACAACCACGCCGTCCACGCCGTGGACCTGGCCACCGGCCGCCGCCTCTGGACGTTTACGGCGGGTGGGCGCGTCGACTCGCCGCCCACCCTGTGGCGGGACCGGTGCCTCTTCGGTTCGGCCGACGGCTACGTGTACTGCCTGCGTGCGTCCGATGGGACGCTGGCCTGGCGGTTTCGGGCCGCTCCCCTCGACCGCCGACTGATCGCGTTCGACCAGGTCGAATCGGCTTGGCGGGTACACGGCAGCGTCCTGGTCGTCGAGGACGCCCTTTACTGCACCGCTGGCCGCTCGATGTACCTGGACGGCGGCATCCGGTTCCTGCGCCTCGACCCGGCCACCGGCCGGAAACTGGGCGAGGCCGTCTGGGACGAGCAGGATCCCGAGGCCGGCCGCAACATGCAGATGCATGTGCAGGGGCTGAACATGGCGGTGGCCCTGTCTGACGTGCTCTCGTTCGACGGCGAGCATCTGTACATGCGTTCGCAGCGTATCACCCGCGACGGTACGCGGCTGGAGATCCCGGTCACCAACAACATGGACCAGCACGACGAAGCGTCGCACCTGTTCTGCCAGATCGGGTTCCTGGACGACTCGTGGTTCCACCGGTCGTTCTGGACGTACGGCCGCCGAGTGACGGGCGGCTACGGGGGCTGGTTCCGCGCCGCCCGGTTCGTGCCCTCCGGCCGTATCCTGGCCGTTGACGCCGACCGCGTATACGGCTACGGGCGCAAGCCGCAGTACTTCGTCAACGCCTCGGTCCTGGAGTACCATCTGTTCGGGTCGGAGAAAACGGTCTCGGCCGGGGCGGCCGAGCGCGTAAGCCGGGCCGGAGGCAAGATGAACCGCCGCTCGACCCACCGCAACGCCGATTCGTCCGACTGGAAACTGCGCCGGGCGTTTCCGACCGAGGATTTGACGGCCGCACGCTACCAATGGAGCCTGGACCAGCCCGCCCTCCAGGTCCGAGCGATGGTGGCGGCTGGCAACGCCCTCGCCGTGGCCGGCCATCCCGATTTCATCGACGAACGCCGCGCCTTCCGCCTGCCCGACGACCCCGAGGTGCAGCGACGGCTTCAGAAGCAGGCCGAGGCCCTCGAAGGGCGGCACGGCGGCCAGCTCTGGCTCGTCGGTAAGACCGACGGCCGGGCCGTCGCCCGGTACCGGCTGGACGCGCCGCCGATCTTTGACGGCATGGCGGTGGCCGGCGGGCGGCTTCTCATCTCGGCGATGGACGGCTCGCTCCTGTGCCTGTCCGACCGGGGCGCCAAACCCCTGGACCGCGAAGGAGACGGAGCCCCCGTCCAGGTCATCTCCGACGAGCCCGGGGAACCCGATTACCTGAAACCGCCCGAGGTCGACAAGTCGGCCGACTTCTCGCGCGTGACCCGGTGCAAGGTCGTCCAGTCGAAACTCGGTTACCGTCTCATCGCCACCGGCGACCGGAAGCAGGCCGGCCTGGCAATCTCGAAACTCACCAGACCGCTCTCTGGCCGGGTCACCTTCCGCACCCGCATGATGGTGCCCGGACAGTCGGGGTTCCTGGTGAACGGCTTCATCGCGTTCGGCGACGGCCCGGTCGACGAGCGGCTCGTCAAGTGCGGCATCCGGTTCAAGCCGCAGAAACTCATGATCGTGCAAGGGGGGCTGGGCGGGGACGCCAAGGTCACCTCATCCGACGTGAAGGCCCCCGCCGGGGAACCGGTGGACGTCATCGTGCGGCTCGACCTCGCGGCGGAGCGCGTGAGCGTAACCGCGAACGGGGCCACCGCCGAGGCGAAACTGGCTGGTCCCCTGAAATCGATCACCCATGTCGGCTTCGCAATGGACAATGCCGTGGTCGACTTCACCCCGTTGAAGGTTGAAGAGCCCTGAGCACATGATTCCAGGTTGACAGGAAGGCCTCGCGCGGGGCGCGGTCGCCTGCACCGTGCGACGGCGAACTCTCGTGCTCGGCCGTCGCCGAATACACCGTCACTAAGGACCTGACGCGGCTCTCGCAGATGCTCGTCTGGACGAAGACGCCGTGACAGCCTCCTTTCAGCACGTTTTCAGGGCTGCGGTGCCCCCGACCTTACGGGGCCAAGAACCTCGCCCGCCACTTCACCATCACGCTCACGATGGACCACGCTCGCGCACACGCTCATCGAAGACGAGCGGTCGGCACCGGCGCGATGGTCAGAGTTCGAGGGGAGCCGACCGCGCCCCCTCACGCCTTGCAAAGCACCGTCTGGACATTGACAACAAAGCAGCCACGCCGTTTCTCCGCACAGCCGTCCCTTGGCGCAGCCGAGCAGCGAACCGACAATGGTCGCGGCCCTGAATGGGAGACGTGCCATGGCCCTTCCACGCATTGTCCTTCCATCGGCGCTGGCGGCCCTCCTTGCCATGAGTACCGCGGCGGCCCGCCCAACCAGCCCGCGGCAGGAAATCGAACTCCGCCTCTACGACGCCCTGTTCCGCGGCGAGAGGCCGGAGGAACACCCGGCCTCGTTCATCCTGCTGCTGGGCCGGGACGACGGCGGCTGGCGGCGCGTCTACGGCGTGGCCCGCGACTTCGCCGAGGACATCCACGCCGGCCGCGTCACCGAGGGCCGCCTGACCGACGAGGCGCTGACCCTCTCCTTCGCGATGACGGTCATCCGCGGCCGGTCGCGCATGCCGACCACGTTCGGAGTGGACCTCGAGCGCGCAGGCGACGGCCTGTACCGCGGCCGGTATACGGGCCGGTTCCGCGGCGCGGTGGTCCAGGGCGAGGCGATGGCCGAGATCCTCCCGCCCCATCGGCAGCTGCCACCAGGCTTTCGGCCCGTCGCACCCAGTGAGCACCCGCGCCTGCTGTTCCGCCGCTCGGACCTGGAGAGGTTGCGGAAGAAGGCCGAGACGCCGTTCGGCAAGGCCGCCCTCGCGAAGATGGACGGCCCGGTGGACCTCGCCGTCCGGCACCAGCTGACCGGCGAGGCGAACCTCGCCCGGCGAATCATCCCCACGATCGAGAAGATGATGGAGCGGGGCCTCCTGTCGGACCAGTACGGCCACAACGTGGGCGACCGCCTGGAGAAGACCGCCATCGCTTACGACTGCTGCTACGACGTGTGGCCAACCGCCTTCCGCCGCCGCGTCGAGGAGTATATGCTGTGGGCGGGCAACCGTATCCTGGCGGCCGACCGCACCGCACATCAGGCCATCAACTGGCACGTGTGTAGCAACTGGTCCGCCCCGCTGTACGCCGGGGCGGGGTTCGCGGGACTCGCCCTGTTCGGAGAGAAGGGTCCGAAGCCGCCGGAGCCCCTGCCCAGCCTGAGCGGTGCGCGCATCGAGCCAGCCGCAGGGTACGACCCCGGCCAAGGTGTCCCCGTGTCCGATTTCGAGAGCGACGAGATGCCGCCCGAGTGGATCTACGTGGGCGGCTTCCGCCTGACGAACGACCGCGACGATCCCCTCGCCGACGTCGGGGGCCGGGAGAAGGCTCGGCTGACGGTTGAGCAGACCGTAACGTACGGTGGCCAGAGCGAGACCGTCCGAGCCCTCTCCCACGAGACGGACAAGGGCTACTGGCAAAACGAGAATTACGCCGACGGCAAGCCGCTCATCGACATCACCAACGCCGTCAACCGGCGCTACTTCACCCATAACTACTTCTACGCGGTCGTCCGGAACGAGCGGCCACGCTGGGTCCGCGTGGCCACCGACCCCGGCGACGCCACCATCTACCTGAACGGCGTCCGGCTGGAGCCGGGTGAGGGCGCCCACCTGGCGAAGGGCATCTATCCGCTGCTCGTCGAGGCACCCATCGGATGGATGAACCCGTGGGGCCGGCACCTGATGCGCCCGCGCCTCGTCGAGATAACGGAGGACGAGGCGGAAGGGACGACCGCCCAGGCAAAGGCCCGCCATGCGGCGCGCGTCGAGACGTGGCGGGCCGACGTGGCTCGCTGGGAAGCGTCGGGTGGCGCGAGCGTCGCCTACGCCGATCTGCTCGGCCGCAGCCGCTTCATGATGTACATGTTCTGCCGGGAGGCCGTCGGCACGGGCGGATACACGGCGGAACTGGCCCACTACGGCGGCATCGCCGAGAAGGGACCCGCCCGCTACGCTGCCGCCCATCGGGCGGTCTTCGGCTACGACGTCTCGCCGAAGCACGAGATGGCCGACCTCCTGCCGCGCAAGATGTTCGTACACGCGTATCCGTCCGAGGG
>Ga0272442_10001382_pt1 | contig 37044 bp, 35 predicted proteins | sample SSMForm2O_FD_200262 | JGI IMG/M metagenome (GOLD analysis project Ga0272442, IMG submission 200262) | Marine sediment archaeal communities from Little Sippewissett salt marsh, Falmouth, MA, United States - SSM-Form-2O | ecosystem: Environmental > Aquatic > Marine > Wetlands > Sediment ... | reverse complement strand
GTGAAGTGGAAATATAAATTAAAATGGGGGACTGAAACAAATCCCTCAATTGGTCCCGATGGAACGATTTATGTGGGTGATGATAGGTTGTATGCGATTAATCCTGATGGTACCTTGAAATGGACCTTTGATCTTGATGAAGATGAAGAAATTTTTCAATCATCCCCTGCGATTTCTGCTGATGGAATTATTTATGTTGGAACGCAAATCGATGAAATAAAAGGGGGAGATATTCTTGCGGTGAATCCTGATGGTACCTTACGATGGCATAGGAGGATTGCAAATATTTGGGTGCAGTCATCACCGTGTATTGGAAAAAATGGTATTGTGTACATTGGTTCATCATTTGATGAAAATGGGGATGATTACGGATATTTATATGCATTTGGTCATGGAGAAAATGTTAATAATCCGCCTGATAAACCAACCATTACTGGTCCACATGATGGTAAAACAGGGGAATCCTATACCTATACAATAACTGCAACTGATCCTAATGGTGATGATATTTCCTATTATATGAACTGGGGTGATGGCAGTAATTCAAACTGGCAGGGGCTCTATGCATCTGGAACGAGTATCACTCTGTCTCATACTTGGAATGAGGATGGGACTTTTTCAATGAAAGCAAAGGCAAAAGATGATGAAGGATCAGAAAGCCCTTGGACAACATTTGTTGTAACCATGCCTAAAAATAAGAACAATGAAAACTATCTAATAAACTGGCTTCAATCACATATTCCTCTTTTACAACTATTCTTTGCAAGAAATCATTTATTAATTTAATTGAACCGAGCTTAATCCATCAATTTCTTGAATATGCATGATATGCTGCATGAAATGTTTTACTTGTTCGACATGAGTGATAAGAAAAATTTGTTTATATTTTGCCGAAAGTTTATACAATTGCTCCATGATATTTTGCTGTCGAAAAGCATCTTGTGAGCCAAATATTTCATCAAGAATAATAAAATGAAATAATCCTTCCGCCCGCTCCGTAATAACATCAGATATGGCTAAACGAAGACAAAGATTCGCTAGATCAATCTCACCACCTGAAAACCGTTGTATCGTATATTTTTCACCTTCATCATAAATATAAATATTATAGTTCTCATCCAAGGTGATTTCCGGATATTTACCATCCGTTAAATCGTGAAAAAATGAGGAAGCATAAAAAGAAAGCGCCGGGCGAATCCGTGACACTAAATGAAGGCGAAATGACATCATAACATCACGAAGCATGTTAAGTTTTGAAACAAGTTCTTGTTCTTTTTCTATTTGAAGCTTCATCTGTTTTAATTCATTTTTTTGTTTTTCAATATTTTTTACTTGTTGTGCAATGAGAGCAAGGTTGCTTTGTTTTTTTTCTAAATCTAAAACAATATGATTATGTTCCTCCTTTTTCTCATTTAGTTGCTTTACTTTATTTTTATATTCTTTATATAGCAGCTTTCTTTTTTCTTGAGTTTCTTTAAAAGAACCTGAATCAAAAGTCACTTTTTTAAATGAAGATAACAGTTGTTGTTTTTTTACTAATTCGCCTTCTTCTTCTTTTTTTACCTTTGCTATCGAATGCATGGTTGCATGTATTTTTTGATGTTCCGTTTGATGTTTTCGTAAAAACACAAGTTTCTTTTTCAATGCATCTCTTTCACGATGATATTTTTCCTTTTCGTTACTAATCTTTTCAAGTTCTTTTTCAAGAACTGAAATCTTCTTTTGCAGTTGATGTTGTTCATCACCATAATTTTTAATTAGAAAATGAAATTGATCACCCAGTTCACGTTCACAGGTTGGACAAGGAGCATCAGGTCCAATTTTTTCAACTGATGTTTGTTTTAGATGAATATCTTTCATATGACTAGATAGATGGTTGATAGTTGATTTTTGTTGCTCATTTTTTTTCAAAAGATGAGTGATTTTTCCTTGAATGTGTTCTAATCGTAATTCACATTCCTTACTATCTGCACTACCATCCTTTAGCTGATTTTTTTGTTTTGATAATTGCTGTAATTCTTCATCTCTTTTTTTAATCTTATTTACAATGAATGAAAGTTCTTCCTCTATTTTTTGCTTCTTTTCATATCGTGTTTTTTGTTCAATAATTCGTTCATACTCTTTATTTACCAACTCATAATTTTTCTGGGTAAGCTGTGCATCTTTTTTTAACGTATTTCGTTGCTCTTTTATCTCTTTGACTTTTATTTTTAATGCTTTCATTTCCTGCTGAGATGACTTCTTTTTAATACGGAGCTCTTCTGTTTTTTTATGGAAAATATCTTCTTTTTTATTGCCACTTGCATCAAGTAAATTTTTTTCTAAATGCGCAACAATAGATGTTTTTGTTCGTTTATCAGCATTAATCAATCTAATGACATCATCTAAGGTATCAATTCCAAGCATGCGAAGAATCAAAGGTCTTCGTTCACTCGCATTCATTGATGAAAGGGTATTTAATTCATTTTGCCGTGCAAAAATAGAGGTGAAAAATGATTTATAATCCATTCCTAGTGTTTTTTGAATAAATTTTGTCACCGGTCCCGCACCTGTTGCTGCAATTGCATCATTCATGGTTACAGTAGCAGAAACAATCATGGATTTACCCGTCATTTCACGGACAACCCGAAATGCTTTCCCTTCAAATAAAAAGGTGACAACAACTCGACAAGGCGAGGATGGCTCAGCTGAATTTCTTTTTATCTCTTCAGATGAGGTTCTTGCTGCAGCAGATCCATATAACGCCCAGGCAACTGCTTCAAAAATCGTTGATTTTCCCACCCCATTTAACCCAACAACACCAATGATACCTTCTGGAAACTCAAGAGATGCTTGTTTAAATTTTCTGAAATTTTCAATGGTTAATGTTTGAAGAATCATATATCATCCTTTTTTGAATCAATTGCTTGAATATATTGTAAGCCCGTTTTGAGAATTTCTTGTTTTTCTTTGATATCTTGCTGGTCGATAAATTGTTTAAATTCATTTACTATCGAATCAATTTTTCCATGTGATTCCAGATACGATCGATCCTGCTCTTCAATATGTGCCTGAATTTCATAATGCAGCGCTCCTTGGCAATATTGTCTAATTATTCGATAATCAAGACTACGGTATTGATGTGATAAAATATGTACTAAGGTGATTCGGAAAATCTTTCCATTCGGCTCCAACCGGGCAATAGCTGAAAGTATATCCTGCATAATCTCGTCAACTGATTTTCCAACACAATCAATTGTTGGAACATCAATCAATGGCCTGGTTTGAAAGGGTATAAACTTTGGAATAACTCGTTGAGGTTCAAGGTTCAATTCAATGAATCCATGTTTTTCATTTGCCTCCGCAAACGATAATGGTTCAATGGATCCTGCATAATACGCATGATCATCAATCTCCGTATGTTTATGATAATGACCAAGGGCAACATAATCAAATTGGTCAGATAAATAATATTTTGGTAGAAGCATTTCATTAAATTCATTCATACTAAATTCCTTTATTCCTTGAATGCTTCCATGAGCTAAAAAAATATTATACTGAGCCTTCTCATCCTTCTCAATAGTATCAATTTGTTCTTGAAAATAATCCCTGATGTTTATCTGTGGAAGACAATGAACCGCCACCGTTTCTCCATTTATTGATACATCTATTTTTTCATATCGTTCATTATACACAGGATAGATACCAGAAATATGGTCAAATAATTGAAAAATATGACCCGTTTCCTGTAGTTTTGGTTGCTCATGATTGCCAGAAATAAGAACCATGGGAATCTGCTTTTCTGAAAGACGAATCAATTGTTTTACTGCTGTAGTAATCGCTCTATTATTCGGTCGGACCGAGTCAAATAAATCCCCTGCATGAAGGATTAAATCAATGTTTTTTTCAATAGCATAATCAATGGTTTTTACAAATGATTGATAGATATCTGCTTCTCGTTGATTTATTCCTTCATCAGTCGTCTTCCGATAGGCAGAATAGCCAAGATGGGTATCAGCAATATGAAGGATTTTCATAGCATATCATCATTTCTTTTTTCGTTGTCGTTTCATGTCAGCAATATCCGCAACCAAGGTTACCGTATCAAGAGTGGGTGCAATAGGGGGTGCATAAGCAGTTTCAAGTTTTTTTAATTGATCGATACGCATATCAGCAAGCATTGCTGTTGCATACGTATTGATTCGCTGTGCAGCATTCGCACCAATTGCTTGTGCGGAGAGAATGGAACCTGATTCAAGAGCAACCGCTATTTTCATAAGAATTGGTTTTCCACCTGGAAAATACTCTGGAAGTGAAGATCCCTGGTATTTTCCATTGACCATTTCTGATGATTTAAGTGTTGAAAATGCAGGACCAACTGCTGCAATTTCCTGATTGAAAAATGTGGAGGTAAATGTCTGCAAGAATCCCTTGGGTAATGTATATGTTCCACCCGCTGCATTAACACCGGCTGCAATTCCTTGCCTTACAGCAATGCTTCCCAAACCTACTTGAACTGGTTTTTGTGTCACAAAATCAACATATTCTGTACAATCACCAACTGCATAAATATGAGGTTGCGAGGTAAGAGATGATTCATTTACACAGATGCCTCCTGTTTTTCCTATTTTACAACCAGCCTTTTGAGCAATGGTTGTTTCAGGAGTGGTTCCTGTTGCAATGATAAGTAAATCCGTGGGAATATGCTGTTGTTTTTTTGTTTCTCTCTGTTCAATTATTAGACTTTTAAGTGTATCATTTGTAAAGACTGCTTCAGTTGCAAAATGATTCGTAAAAATTGTAATATAATCCTTAATGGATGATGCAAGAAGAGATACAATATCAGCATCAAGCATGGGACAAATCTGATCAAGTGCCTCAACAACCGCAACCTGTATCTTATGTTCAACAAGACAATCAGCCATTTCCATACCAATAAGTCCTGCACCAACAACCGTTGCATGTTTCACGTGTTTTATCTCATGAAGAATTGCTGTTGCATCATCAAGAGTACGGATGTTAAATATCTGTTTTTTTAAGGTCTTTTTATCCATGATATTTTTTATTGGAGGAATACTTGGTACTGATCCGGTTGCAATAATTAAATCAGTATATGATTTCTCAAAAACAGATCCATCACTGTATTCACCAGTGATTACCTTTTTTTTTACATCAATATCTTTTATAATGGTATTCAAGTGAAGATCCATATTTGCTTTTTGAAACCAGGTTTTAGAAAATTCAATAAGATCATCTGGTGATGCAATGTCACCGGAGATAACATACGGAAGGGCACATTTTGAATACTGTGGATAGGATCCTTTTTCATAAATAGTAATTGAAGCTTGTCGATTTGTTTTTCGAGCAAATTGTGCAGCGGTTCCTCCACCAGCGCCACAACCTATTATGACTAATTCTTGTTTAGTTATAATAATCCCCATTCAATGGATATATATCATGCTTTAATATTATTTATGATGACAATGCGTATAAATGATTATTTTGAATAAAAAATGTTAGAAAAAAGGTTTGTTAAATTATGTTTCCTTCTTTGTATCTGAGGATTTCTTTTCCTTTTTTTCTACTTTTTCAGAACCTTTCTCTTCATCTGATTTTTTTTGCTCTTTCTTGTCTTCTGGTTTTTTCTCTTCTTCAACGACTTCATCTTTAGGAGCGGTATCATCTTTTATTTCAGGTTCTTCAGAAACTATTTCTTTTTCATCTGTTTTTTTAGATTTTGTTTCAGATGGAGTTTCTTTTACTTCCTCTACGGGTTCTTCAACCGGTTTATCATCTGATGCCTTATCAGTTTCTTTTATTTCCTCAACAGGTTCTTCAACCGGTTTATCATCTGATGCCTTACCTTTTTTCTTTTCTGGTTTCTCTTTAACTGGTTTTTGTTGTTCTTTAGGAGTTTCGTCTTTGGTTTCTTCGGGTTGAGGTTTTTTGGGTTCTTCAATAATTATCGTAGGTTGAGATAAAACCTGTGTTTTATAGATTTCAATTCTTTTTACAGGATATAATTTTTTACATGATTTATAAATTTCACTACCGGTTTTTCCATCAATCATAACTTTAATAAATTCTGATAATGTCAATGATTTTGCTTGATTTGAAATAGTTTGTTTCATGGTTTCTCTAATGACTCTTCGTTGTGAATTCTGAATACGTCGATCCGTTGTAGCAAATGGTTTAATGCGAACCTTTGCTCCATCTCTTGTGGTAACATCATACACACCATCAACTTTTGATCGTTTTCTTCTAATCATCCTTCGTAAATAATCCGAAGTTAAGGTATGACCAATATATTGAGTATGTGCATTTGTTCCTTCAATTTCATTGATTTTAAAAAATAATTTAATATGTGATTTTCTAAAATCATTAGTAATATCTTGAAGAGAAACCTCTGTAACTCGATTAATTAATTTGTTTGAATCATCAGATAATGTTTCTGCAACTGTGACATTGTCAAATGATGAAGGAGCAAGAATATTATACCAAGATTTTGCCTTCCATTTATCTTTTACTTTCCGTGCTGCTGCTCTTGATCGCGCTTTTGCCATAGCTACCACTTTATAGATATATTATTTATATATGATAGGATAGTTTTCTCGGTAATACATTCTTTATACTTAAATTTATGCTGGAAACTATCTTGACCCATTATTAATCGTTACAAGTAAATGCTATTACTTCATATATTTTATTATTATGAAATAAAATTCTCTAAATCTTATTAAAGTTTATATAAGAGTTTATCAATTGATTTTTTCAATTATGATAGGTTGGTTATCTTATGGACTCTAATGACAAGGGTAAAGATAAACGAAGAAGAGACCCATTTGATATATTTGGATTTAATGACCGGTTTTTTGATGAATTCTTTAATGATCCAGTTATGGATGATTTTAGAAGAATGGCAGAAGAAATGATGCGGATACTTACAAATGCTAAACCGGGGAAATCATACGTACATGGATACAGTTTACGGATAGGACCAGATGGGAAACCACATCTTGAAGAATTTGGTAATCATCGTGTAAAATCTTCTGAAGGTAAATCGATAATTTCTGAAGATCGTGAACCATTAACTGATGTTATCGAAGGAAAAGAAGAAGTTTCAGTAACGGTTGAAATTCCGGGTGTGGAAAAAGATGATATTGATCTAAGTGTGACAGAACATCAATTAGAAATAACCGTTAATACTGCTCAACATAAATATCATAAAAAGATTGAACTTCCTGTTGATGTGAAACCGAATACAACAAAAGCTACCTATAAAAATGGTATTTTAGATGTAGTAATTAAACGGATGAACCGACAGAAAAAAGATACAAAGGGATTTAGAGTTAATATTAATTAATGCGGCTTTATCATAAGATTAAAAGGCATCTACAACGGTGATAGAAGTTTTTTTTAGACCATCTCTTATTTTTTTTCTTATATCCACATAATATGAGGGATTTGATAACTGTTTATACGAAAATAGTTCTGATAAGTTATGATTGTGCTGTAAAGCAGATTGCATGTTCTGAATAATCCCTGGTTTTATATGAAATCGATCAGTCATTACCTCATCTATATCTAGTGTAATAAATAGATCTATTATATTTTTAATATCCTCATCCGTAAGAGTTGGATAGAAGGGACCGAAAAAAACACTTGTTTTCACCGCTGTCTTTGAAAAATGTTTGAGGACATTGATTCTCTTATCAATTGATGAGGAACCCGGTTCCAACAATGCTCTATGGGCATCATTTATTGTACCAATACTCATCATGACTTCAGCATCTGAAAATCGGGATATTAATTCACTATCTCTTAGAATCAAGTCTGATTTTGTTTGAATTGATAAGGGAAAATCATGCTGTATCAAGACCTCAAGACAGTATTTTATTAGTTGCACTTGTTTTTCAATGGGTTGATAGGGGTCAGTGACCGTTGATAAACCGATGACTCCTTGTTTTTTTGTTTTCAGTTCCTTTGCAAGAACCGAAGGGATATTTCGTTTGAGGGTGATAGTATCTTCCCATCGTTGTCTTGGTATTCGCAGTACAGAAGGCACATAACAATAGCGACATTGATGCATACAGCCAATATAGGGATTCAGAGAATACTTCAATCCGGGAAGTTTCGAAGGGGAAAGGGCGGATTTACACGTTACTTCTTTAATGTTCATATGCTTTTATGTTTTCAAAAAATCTTCAAGGCGTTTCTGATACATTCTATTTTTTAACAAGGCACTATTTTTAATCCATCGTTGCATAGGAATATCTAAATGATGTTCAATAAATGACAATGCTTCCTGGAGAGTATCATATGAATGGTAGGGCATTTGTAATGTTTTTCGCACGCTTTCTCGTACATTCCATACACCAATGGGCATAATATAACCGGGATGGGCTTCTCTCATGATAACCGTTGCAGCTTGTCTTCGTTCTTTCTGTAGCGTTTCATTGACCGCAAGTCTTGCCGCATAGTAACATCCTCCAATTTCAGCATAGGTTGTTCTTCCTTTATAAAATTCATAACTATTAAAAATAGCAATATCTCGGCTATATTGATTCCATGTGGTATTTGGATACCATGCCTCAATCAGTTCATATTCAAATTCTGATGGCATCATAAGAATAATCCAACGGTTATCAAATTGATTATGATAATACACCCGAAATTCATTAATCCAGGGAAAGGTTTTCGTTGTTTTCATTAATTGTTTTCCAATTGTTGAATCAACTGCGGTGATACTCCATCTTGTTGGCACAAACCGACGGTATTTTCCCACACCAAAAGCACCAACACTGAATGCCTTTTGAATGTTAGAAATCAAAACCCCCTGTTTATAGAGGTTTAATACTGCTTCTATTGATTTTAAATCAGTATCATAGAATGCTTTTTCGATGTGATGATTATATGTTGGGTTACTGATATCAAATTTTTTTAAGGTTGCTGAGGGACCATGGGGTTGAATCTCATCATAAAAAGCAATATGGCCTCGTGGTTTTTTTTCAAATAATGCTTCAGAATAAACACTATTTTTTGATAGGGCAAGATCTCTTGTCAAGCTCACCATCTTATTTGAACTATTTACATCAGTGACATGAATCCGGTGTTTTCCTCTCACAAGAATGGACCGGAAATCAACAATGTCATCAATTGATTTTTCCAACCATTGTTCAGGAGCATCATAAATCGATGTATCCCCCATGGTTGGTGGGATCATCGGCCCAATGGCTATCTTTGGATAACCAACACGTCCGATAAACACACTTGGTGGTGATGCCCCTTCTATTTTTTTTGAATTTAATACCGGCATTAATTTATCTCTTGCATGAAATTTTACCAGCACTGGACATCTGGATTTTCCACAAAGAAGTTTTGTTCCCCGGCATAATGCACAGAGACTTTGACTATTTGCTTTCATAAGAAAATAAGCCTTTATTATGTTTTATTTTCAATAATCCTCATATCTTACTATTTGATATAATTACTGACATTAAAGATGTTGAAGGCCTAATTGAAAGTATTTTGACATACCAATATATTTTAAATGGATATAAAAGCATATTTTCGATAGAAGATAGGATTGTGTTTTTGCTGTATCAAACATAGTTATGATGAAAAACATATTTGATTAACATAAATGTTCAATGGTTTGTGAAATATCATCATCAATGATATTGATTGATTTGTTCAAAATACTTATGTAGAAGTTAAAATATGTCAGTATTTATGGCATCGAAAAAAAGTACAAGCTCTAGAAAACGTTCAAGAGAAGTAACTCCAAAGAAAAAGCCATTTGACACAAAAATTCTTATCTCGATTATTGCCATTGCTGCAATTATTATTATAATTGGTTATGTATGGTTGAATAATAACAACAATGATTCTACAGAAAATTCGGTAGCAGTTATTACTACTTCAAAAGGAGTAATTAAGATTGAATTATATGAAGATATTGCACCTAAAACCTGTGCAAACTTCATTAAACTTGCAAATGAAGGGTTTTATGATGGCATGATATTTCATCGAATTATGGATGATTTTATGATTCAAGCAGGCAATACATTTCCAGATGGAACAGTATCTGCAAGTCCATATAGTAATATTGAATTTGAATCAGATCCAGCGTTACTTCATGAAGATGGATCAATATCAATGGCAAGTACAGGCTGGGAAGTTGGAGGTAGTGCCCAATTTTTTATCTGTGATGGTCCACAAAGTAGTCTTGATGGAGGGTATGCAGTATTTGGAAAAACAATAGAAGGAATTGAAGTGGTTCATGATATCGCTGATGATCCCCATGATAACAGTAGCCCTGCAGGTGGAGGAAAACCAGATACAGATATCATAATCAACAGTATTACAATTGAAAATAAATAAACTGAGGGGAAAAAATGACAAATAAAATGGCACAATTTAGCACCACATTAGGAAATTTTAAAATTGAATTATTCAATGATAAAGCACCACTAACAACAGGTAATTTCATGAAACTTGTTGATGAAGGATTTTATAATGGCATTATCTTTCACCGAGTCATCCCAAACTTTATGATTCAAGCTGGCTGTCCACAAGGAACCGGCAGAGGTGGACCAGGCTATACGATAAAGGATGAATTTCATCCAAATTTAAAACATGATCAGAAAGGAATCCTATCCATGGCAAATGCTGGACCAAATACGGGTGGATCTCAATTTTTTATAACCGTTGCTGAAACACCATGGCTTGATAATCATCATGCAGTATTTGGAAAAGTTGTCGAAGGATATGAGGTCGTTGAAAAAATATCAAATACAAAAACAGGAAGAAACGATAAACCAGCACAAGATGTCGTAATCAATAAGGTGAGTATTGTATAATTTTTAAATAGAGGGTGGATGAAATGACTGTGCTTTCAGATGTAGATATTAAACAATATATGAACGAAGAAAAACTTGATCTTGCACCATTTGATGAAAAAAACTTAACACCAAATGGTTATGATCTATCAATTGAAGAGATTTTTATCAAAAAAACCAATCAACATATTAAGGAAGGAGTAGCAATTATTCCTGCCCATACTTGGTTTGCAATTAGTACAAAAGAATTTGTAAAAATGGGTTCTATGATTGCATCGCAATTATGGATTCGTTCAAGTTATGCTAGAAAGGGAGTAATGGCAAGTTTTGGAAAAGTTGATGCTGGTTTTCATGGAACCTTAACGATTAGTTGTTTTAATGCAAGTGATGATTCATTAGAGATTCCTATAGGCGATCGTTTCTGTCAAATCGTCTTTGAACAACTTAAGACTCTTCCAAGTGCTTTATACGATAAAAAATCAGGGAATTATCAGAATCAACAAGGTATCACTATTATCAAATAATGCATACTTTTTTCTTTATTTCCCCTTATTTTCATATGCACCATTAATCTTATATAGGATAAAATCGTTTATTTTTTATATAAGATTTGGGAGGCTATATTTTCAATGAGAAAAAGAATTACTTTTGGAAGTTTTTTTTCTGTTTTTTTATTAGTAAGCATCATACTGGTTTCTTCTGTTCAAGGCCAAAATGTATTATCATCAATAGAAGAACAAAAAAACACCATGTATGCTAATACGTTTAATGTAACTGATATTGACTGGAATAATGTGAGTGCATTTCTACTGAGTATCGCTATGTTTTCATTGAAATGTTCAAATGTTTGTATATATCTTGTGAGTATCGGAAGATTTTTACAAAAAAATGGTTTTGAGATGATCGGTTATCGATTATTTACCTTAGGATTACGTTCTGGTGTTTTTTGTATTTTTGTTAGTACAATCTCGTTTGTGTTAAATATGCTCATAGATCATTATTTCATACCTGATAAATTAGAAAAATCCTCATTATATTGTCAAACAGACTTCTTAAAAACCATGGTATTAAACCATCATGGAGGAAGTTTGCAATGAACAAGATTAAAAAAAGTATACTATTCATCATTATTTTATGTGTTCTTGGGAGTGCTTTTTCACCAGTAATTACCAGCACTTCATATCAAAAAAAAACATGGCTGCAGCAGAACAATGCTGGAATAGGTCCCCTGGTAAATACTGGTGGTGATGGCACCACTGATTATTATGCTATAATTGCTACTTGCGGGCGATATTTAGATCCTAGTGCAAATCTACCTATTGGTATGGCTCAACAGCGGTATCTCTATCAATCATTATTGACTGCGCCAAATTGGCATGCAAAAAACATTATTTTTCTTGTTAACGATCTTCCAGATATCAATGATGTAAACACCTATAATGGCGGGGCAACCAGAGAAAATATATTAAAAGCACTTGATGAAATGGCCGTAACTATTGATGAAGATGATGTTTTTCTTTTTGCATGGCTAGGACATGGATCAAGAGTTCCCGATGATGACGGTGATGAAAAAACCATATTAAAACCATTTGATAGATATGATGAAGTCATATGTCCTTTTGATTGTTATTATGATGATAATAAAACCTTATTGAATTTTATTAGAGATGATGAACTCGATACCAAGTTTTCAAATATCAAAGCAAAAGGCATGTGTCTGATATTTGAATCTTGTTTCAGTGGGGGATTAGTTGAACAAGATGCATTAGCTGAATTCGATGAAAATACAAATGGATTTATTGATCCCGCAGAAACAGAAATATTTCAGCAGGATTTCTCCTTTGATCTAAAAGAAAAAGCAACCACCGATATCGATAAACCCGGTCGAATTGTCTTAATGGCAAGTATTGATGACTGTGTTGCTCGTTTAGCCCCCATTTTAGGTGGACCGCTTACAACAAGTATGGCATTGGGTTTTCTCGGTTCTTTCAAGGGTGATAAAAAAGATATCAATACGAATAGTTTTCTTTCTGTTGAAGAAGCATTTCAATGGGCACAACCCCGTGCATTTTGCATATCCTCGGGTTATTACCTAATGTTCTGGATGTATTTTATTTCAATGACGTATTTTTCAACAAATCATACCGGTGTTGAAAACCCCTTGTTAGAATCAATTATAAATGGTTCAAAAATGTTCTTTTCCGAAATCATTCTTATTCAAATAATTGTTAGAATGAGATCGGGGGTTTGGGCTGCAACCTTTCCGCATATGTATGATGGATATCACACAGAAGGTGGTTTGGATATCATTCAATTAAAAAACCATGATGCAGAAGAGGTGATTTCAACCCTCTACCTACCTGAATCATTAGGTTCAACGCATTTGACCCAGAAAGAGTATCAGGAACTCATGCAATATTTGAAGCAGAATACCTCATTTATGGATTGGAGCGATGAGGAGATCTCTGCATGGATGCCTAAATTGGATGAGTTTGTACAAACATCCTGGGATGATATTCCCGTTTCATATAAACCAGGGTTCTTTGCTTCAATTGAGCATTCCTTTACTCCGGATAACACAAAAGAAATCCATCTCTCTTCCTTTCTTCTTGGAGGACATCCCCCGTACACCTTTGAATGGGACTTTGGTGATGGTAACAAAGTATATGGAAGAAATGTAACACATTCATATGAAAAAAAAGGTGAATATACCATATCCTTATCTGTGTATGATAAAAAACATCAACTTGCTGATGATCTTACAAATCCATTTTCACATCCCAAAATAGACATACAAGTACATGGTGAAAAAAATAAGTCGTTAGCTGATTTATGGAATAGATCATCATTTTTTAAGACTTGGTTTTATCCTTTCTGTGATACTTTTCTTGCAAAGCTAAGATAACCCGTGTGACCAAGCATATCAAAACTCGGTCGGGTTCCTTGCTCTTTTACGATTAATTCTCGTTGTATTGTTTCTATCGTATGTACGGAAATGAAAGCATGGTTTTGTATTGCTTTATATGTTTCTTCTACTTGAGATATTAACGGGGAATACGTACAAAGTATGCCGCCAGGTGCTAATGCATCCCAGGCATGGAAAACAGCATCCCAGGGATTTGGCATATCAAGGATTATGGCATCAAGGTCTTGTTCTTCAATACCCATTGTAATATCTTTATGTTTGATTTTAACAATATGGTCTAACCGTGCTTTTTGAAGGTTTTTTCGCGCATGATTGATAAAATCATCTCTTTTTTCATAGGAATACACCCATCCATCAGGCGCGACCATGGATGCAAGAACCGTGGTTAATGAACCAGATCCTATGCCTGCCTCAAGTACTCGTTTTCCCGCATGAATATTACAATTCATAACAATATGGGCGGCATCCTTTGGAAGGATGATCTGAGCTTTTCTTTTCAATGCTCTTAACTTATCTGATAAGGTGGCTGGAAAAAGAAAGAATTCTTTGTTTCCAACAACATACATCGAACCATATGACTGGGTAAGTAAATCCAAAGGATTTAAGATTCCAACACCTTTGAAATGATCCGTTGATGCATTTGTATCAATAAGATAGGCATTATTTTTTTTATCAACAAGACTGACCAGATCACCTTTTTTCACTGTATGTATGAAATCACCCCGTTGGCATATCAATTAATGATCCAAAACTTAGAGGTTCTAAATCAAGTTGATCTTGCCAATTTTTTTTACAATCACAAGTAATTTTGTTAAAAATCAACGGATCTTGATGAAGAGAAAAGGCATTTATTGCCTTTAATACAGAGGTATCACATTTGAAACAATTATGAGGTCCTCTGAATTTTCCTCCTCCAGAAATATCACATTGTAATCGCTTTGATGATAGCGCTGATGCTTTTTGAATAATATCAATGACACTCCATAACCATGGCGGCCGATATTGTTTTCTTCTCCATAAGTATTCCACTAATGTGTTTTTTTGAATATTTGTCGGATTAATAGAAACCGTGTCGGTAATATCTTTTATTGCATCAATGGTATTAACTGCATCATCTATTGCTTCAGGTTCAGTTAAAAATGGTGGTTTAACCAATACATAAGTCTTAATCAGATGATTATATGTTTTAAGGTGCATAGAAGCCTTTTTATAATCCTCAAATAAGAATCCTTTATTTACTGATTCTTTTCTGATTTCATCATCTGCTGTTTCTAAACCTATGCCAACCTCGAGTAATGCATCATGTAACAGTTCCTTTGTATCATCAAGCACCTGCGGTGTAACATATTCTGGTCTTGACTCAACCGCTATTTTTTCTACTTTATTGGATAAATCCTGAAATATATGAGCTCGCACCTGTTTGGAAATCTCATCGACATCAAAAAAACTACCAGAGGTAAAGATTTTCACAACAGGTTCTTGGTTATAATTCTTCATTGCATGCTGGTATTGATCAATAAGTTCTTTATCTGACACCATTGACAAGGCACTATCATTAAAATAACCACACATGGTACAACCAGATTCAGCGGACCAAGAACATCCTTTCGTTCGCAGAATAATGACAAATGCTTTTATAATTGCATCATTGAATCTATCTGGTTCAGACCATGCTGATACTGGTTTTGAATACGAGTATTTTTTTGGAGTATACCCCTGTTTTAACTGTTTACAAAATGTTTCCAATGCAGTCATAGTTAGGAACTATTATGTTTCTTTTTATATTTAAATATAAGAACCGCGGCACCTAATGAAATAAGGGCAATAAATGCTTCAAAACCGGGAACGGATATCATTTTCGGCTGAGGAAGTGTTGGAATACTATCCTCAATAGATCCGATTTCACTATCATCACTCACATTAAAATAATACGTTGTCGTATCAACAATGGTGTTGTTAAACGCAGTAGGAATGTTTTCGAAGTAATGAATCTTTTTTGCAAAAACCTTAATGGTTGGTTGTGAATTTTTTTCCCATCCTTCATATGACGGATTCGTGATATAGTAATTACTTTGTATTTCTGTGACATTAATAATGGTTCCATCAACCGTATAATACACCCAGTCTACCGTTGCTTTTACATCAATTTTAATATCTCTTGCATAGGTAATATATGGGCCAGGATACGTTTCTGTGCCAGTTGGTTCAGGAATTTTTATGACATCGTTATCATAGACAAAGGAGCCATTTACCTCCGTTTTTTTTCCATTGGTATCTTCAGCCGTAATTGTGTATGAAAAGGTACCAAGGTCTTGATTTGGATTGGTAAATTCATAGGAGAATATATTGCCATCCAATGCCATGGTCTTTTGATCAATGATACTATTATTATATGATAATATAAATGAGGCTTCATCATTTTTAATTCTGCTATTATCTGCAACATGGGCAATGATTTTTACGGTTCCTTCAATCTCTTGCATATCTGGAAGGGCGACATGTTGAATAGTTGGTGCATCATTATCATAAAATGGTGGATTTACAAGAATAATTAACACAAATAACCAAGTAAGAAAATACACAGCATACGTGGTAAACATCCCCTTTTTCTCAAGAATCTCTTCTTTGATTTTGATTCGGATGAAAATATAACGTAACCAAGCAGCAGTAAATAAGCCAAATAAAAAAGTAAGCATCCATTGAAAGGGACTATCAGCTAAAAGAACCCAAAAACCAAATGTTATCACTGCAACAAAAAGGCCAAAAATAAAAGAAACAAATGTAGCCTTAATCTTTTCTTTTTCTTTTTTAACAAATTTTTCTTCATCGAATTTTGGCAGTTTGAAATCTAGTTCTTCTTCCGTTTCGTCTTTATCTTTATGTCGTTTGGCCATTATGCAGCAGGATACGGTTCACATTTATAGGTTTTTCTCATTTCTTATCATTTTGCTGCTTTTTTAAAACTTTATATTCATTTTTTGCTTTTTTCTTTTCAATTTTTGATTGTACTTTGGTTTGCACCCTTTGTAATTCCCGAGTTTCATCCTGTTTTATAATATCTGCTTGATTTGATTCTAAGATACCTGATCTATAGCGGTAGGTAAAAAGCAATCCTATAAGAATATAACAAATTAAGATACATCCAACGAATAAAAATAAGATATCATCGATTTGTAATGCCGTTGTTTCAAGGAATATGCGAATTGCCAGTAAGATAGCAAGAAGAACCGAACCCGCCCAAGCATGATGTCTTGCTAGAGCATAATTTCTTTTATGTGCAATAGATTTTTTATTATTCATATGCATCATTTTATACGTATCAATTGGAAATAATCAAAGAGTATTGAACTCTTTTTTATTTCTTTATATCACTTTTATCTATAACGGATTCAGCAACAGATACACAGGAGAGATAATCATCAACGGTATGAAGAAACGATGATAATTTTTTGCTTTCAACATGGGCAAGAAGAGATCTATTCTTAATTTCAGATGAGACAAACAGGCCATCATCAATTTTTAATGCTTGTTGTATCATGTTTGCATGTTCTTTTGAATCATAGCTTAAAGTAATATCTCCTGTTATTTCCACCATTGAATCAACCTTTTATTCATTATGCATTTGTTGCGAAATAATACGCTCTACTTCCTTTAAAAATTTATCCTCAGATTCACTTGGAATCGTCGCTCCAGCGGCTATTTTATGTCCACCACCATGGCCCTCAAGAATTTCTGCAACCATGCTCATAGCAAACCCTAAATCTAATCCTTTTTCCACCAAGGATTGATTTCCCCTGCAGGAGATATGTAATTCATGATCTTTTCTTGCAATTGATAGCAAGGGTTTTTTTGTATCAAAAATAAAATTTGTTGCAATGCCCCCAACCACACCACCTAAGGATGTATGAGTGGTATAAAAATAACAAAAAGAAGAGCATTCATCTGCACCATTTTTTTCCAAGCGCTTTAATTCCTCAAGAAGGTCAGTTTTATAGTTTCTTTCCAGTTTTTTTGCCGCTTCATACGCAGGTTGATCTCCAAGAGTAAGAGCTAATCCAAGCATTCTATTTCCCCCTTTACCACATGAATCAAGTAAATCTGCAAATTGTTCCATTTCCCCATATGTTGCATCCGCATAAAATCGATCCCGAACAACAGTATCTAAAATATTTGATTCACAGCCTTGTTGAATTAAACGAAGCAAGAGAGCAGAATGTACCTTTTTTTTATCATCCTTTGATAGATTTGTATAGGTTTCAGAAGCATCAATGTTCATCTGTTTTAAAAATGATTCACATTGTTTTTGATTTCCAGATAAATCTTTATAATAGGGTTCAACTGAATAGTAAAGACTGTCTAAAAGAGTGGGTTCACTTAGTTTTAATCCAATTTCTTTATTCACCATTTGATGTTCTATTGCTTTTTTTACTAGAGTCTTATTATATCCCTTAAATCCCCCAATATATTGTTTATCACCGATCGCTCCGGCAAGAGCTAATGAAATCAAATCGGTATTCGCATGGTTTAATGCTTCTGCAACAGCATAACTTAAGCTGGCCCCGCATGCCTCATAATTTCCATTGATTCCACATTGATTTGCATTAATCTGTAAAATATGATCAGGAACTTTTTCCTTTTTTAATTGATGATGATCGATAATAATGCATTGAGCTTTTATTTGTTCAATCATATCTATTTGTCCACTGCCCATATCAGTAAAAATTATGAAAGTATTTTGTTCTTTTTTTACATGTTCAAGACCCTTTGTAAAAGGGTTTCTCATTAAACTTGCATGAAAATCATATCCCTGCCGATATAATGCCTTACAGATTATTGCAGCAGCGGTAATGCCATCCGCATCATAATGCGAGATAACTCGAAATCGTGTTGATGGATCCGCATCAGAAATCAATGATGCTGCATTTTGGGCTAACGTATCAATATCAAAGGACATAGAAACAAAATGATAATCAATTTATCCCTAATAAAGTAATCATAAGGAAAAGAAAAAACTAATTATTCAAATAATAATTTTGCTTGTTTTGGATTATACTTCCAATCATCTGGAAGGATTTTTGTTCTTTTATAATACTTTGCTAGCCTTCTTACTTTTGATTCTGTTAATTGAAGATTTCTTTTATTAATAACATCTTTTCGATTAACATCAAGATGGCTTCTAATTTTTAATGCTTTGCTAATTAAATTTTTTAAATCCTCTGGAATTTCGCCAAGCATTTTATTGTCATCAAGGATTTTTGTAATCTTTTTTCCGGTTGCAATCTTAACATCAGGTACAGCATACTGATCTCGAAGAATAACTCCAATGCGGCTTGAGGAATATCCTGCTTTTGCTAAGTCTAACACATGTGATTCAACTTCTCGAGGTTTTAGTGAACTCCATTTTGGGTGTTCTGATCGGGTAAATAATCTTGTTGAACCAGATTTTCCTTTTCGTCTTGCATGCATTCTTGCCATATCTGTTTACTCCTAATGTTTATAGGGAAAGTATGGTCTGTATACAATTATAGTATATAAATTTAAAGTCCTTTTAGATTTATATTGTCTCAAAGGAGAGATACCAATAACAACGAAATCTTTGATTTAACAATGACCACCACGAAACAAAAATAGTAATATAATATTATTAAACCATCATGAAACCATTGGCGATTATTTGGTTCAATATGCTCTTAAGGTATTAATCCAAAGCGTATCATTGTATTATTAAAGTTTTAAATGAAAGTTATGAAATTTCTTATACCACTCGCATTGATAACACGGTCCATGTTTTTCTGGCCCACCTAATTCAATATTAGGTATCCATAATGGACAATCATTAAAATTTGAGTTTTCATTACCTATCTTATAAGCCGGGCAAATCTTTTTACTTTCTTCTGAACAGTTATAATAGTCCCAACATGTTTTAAAATTTTTTTCATCGATACTATCTATCTCCCTCACATATGGATTACACTTTTTTCTAGGATACTATGATTTGCATAATAAATTATTATAAATAAGTATTCATTAACAATTGTTAAATTTCAATTTATCAACTAGTTATTCTTACTATTAGCAATGATATAAAAAATATCATACAATTAATTATTATTTTTTTATATCAATGAACCAACAATAAACCAACTATATATTTGATAAAGCATTCTGAAAAAAATCCCAATCAGATATCTTATTGAGAAAATTGAATAGAAAATAATTATATGAAAGGAATAAACAGATCAATTATATCAACAAATTATTCCACCGTTATTTTCTTCAAAATTACCATTTGTTTTATTTTTTCTTACATTGTTGTAATGAAAACATTTACCGTTCATGACAACATAGACCCCATAGGGTAAACTTTGAACAAAAGCTAATGCACTTCCAAGATTAAACATTCCATCAGAACTACCAAATGCATATGGTATTATTGCACCTGTGAGGACTACCGTTTTATTCTTAATATATTTTCCCAGTACTTGAGAAGTGCTTACCATTTTATCAGTACCATGCGTTATCAGAATTTTATCCTCATTAGAAGTTTGACATTCTGTTAAAATACGTTCAATATCTGAATCTGCCAATTTTAAACTATCACACATCATTAAGGTGACAATGTTCACCTCAATTCTTGATCTCCCTAATATTAACATTTCAGGTACATGTGTTTTATTAAAATATAAATCACCTTTAAGCTCATTATATTCTTTATCGAATGTTCCACCGGTCACTATAATTTTAATTGACATACTTTTAAAGAGATTTTACAACCTGTTTCCAGAACACATAGTCCATAGCAGCTATATCCCGTGGTGTATATTCTTTATCACGAATGATCAAAAATGTTTCATCTGCAGTTCCTTCTTCTTCAAATTTTTCTAACCATTTATTCGGTGTTAGTTCCATAAATTGCCACCTCAAGTCGTTCTTTCATCGATAATAAATCTCGATTAAATCTAGGTGTGAAACATAATAATACTTAAATAATTTACCCATTTGTCTAATTTTCATATTTATTTTTTGACAAATTAATTTTATATTTATTTTTTTTACTTTATTTGTAAAATTTACAAAATAATTAGTATTGTATAGAATATATTTACGACAAAGAAAGAATTATTAATGAAAAAAACATACTTTCATCTAAGTTTATAATGGAGTACATTGTTATATGGAAAATAAAAAATTAGATGAAATTGATATTGCCATTATAAGAACTCTGCAAAAAGATGTAAGAACCTCCTTTAAAGAAATTGCAAATCAATGTAATACATCTACAGATACGATAAAAAATAGGTACAAAAAACTCATAAAAAATGAAGTAATTTATGGCAGTACCATTGTAATAGATCCAAAGCGAATTGATAAAGGAAATCTAGTAATAATTGGTATCAATGTCGTGCAACAATATTCTGATTCAGTTTTAAAAATGATTCAAAAAATGAAAGGATTATGTGTTGTTACAAAATCAATTGGGCAATATGATATTGAAGCAATATTCTTATTAGAAAATATCGAATTGATAGGATCAACTAAAGATAAAATTGAAGATTTTCCACAAGTAAAAAGCGCAGATATTGGAATTTTTGTGGATAAGCCACTTTTGTGCCCAAAAAACTTTGAATTTAGATAGAGGAATCTTATGAAATTAGATAAGATTGATAACACTATTCTAGAAATGTTACAAAAAGATGCAAGAACCTCATTTAGAGAAATTGCTAGAAAAGTAAATGTATCTCCGGATACAATAATTAATCGATTTGAACGACTCAAAGAATATGGAATAATTGTAAGTTCAACAGTCATAATTAATCCAAAAAAAATCGGCTATTCATTTATCTCTCGTTTTGGAATCGATGTTAAACCAGCTTACTCATCACAAGTTCTTGAAGAAATTATTAGAATTCCAAATGTAATTGTCGCATCAAAATTAGTGGGCAAATATGACCTTATTTCAATTATTGTTATAAAAAATTTTCATCATTTATGCGACCTAAGAGAACAGATCCTAGAGATGCCTTATGTCGAAAAAGTAGAAACAAGTATGTGGATAAATACTATGCAATTATGTCCTCAATATTTTCTCATCTAATTACGTCATATTTAAAAAATTTCACCCAATAATATCAACACTATTAATTACAATATCAGTTACAGGCCAATTATATAGTTCATATTTTCTATCTACCTGAACATTTGCAATTGATTGTACTACATCCATTCCTTCTGTTACAACTCCAAAAATAGGATATTTGTCATCAAGATTTTCTTGAGTACTAACACATATGTAGAATTGGCAGGTCAAATTATTATCATTGACCCCTGGACCAATACCAATTGCACCTTCAATATTTCGAGCATCTTGATGAATTTCCAGATCAATTGGATCAAAAATCGGTGCCTTATAGGTTCCATCTGGATAATATCCTCCACCCTGAATCATTCTGCCGGCAATAACTCGGTGAATCACAAGACCATCATAAAATCCATTGTTTGCATATTGGATAAAATTTTCAACAGTACCAGGAACCAAATGTTGATACAGCTCAATCTTTATACTGCCCATTGTCGTGTTCATATAAGCTACCGGATTATTCTCATTTATATGATTTCCAGAGCTATTGTTTTCATCTATACATCCACTGATATTGAGAAAGAGGAACAAGGATACAAGAATAGTAATGATCATTATTTTCATTGGCACTCATAATGGTAAAAAAATTCTGTAATAAATACCTTATGGATAAGATAAAGGAATAATGAGAATACTGCTTATTTTTCCCATTGATCTAAATCAGTTTGTTTATAAAAGTTCTTCCATGCTTTCTTCACTTGTTTTCCAAAACTTTCCACCAGATATCACCAACTCAGGAAATAGGAACTCATGGTATAAATTATTGATTCGTGATGATTGAAAGTATTCATACCCTTAGTATTAGAATAAAAGAGGGAAAAGTGGATTATTCCACTTTTTTAAATCGAGTGCTAAGTTTTTTCATTACCTTTGGAAGCGTAGTATATTCCATATCTGCCATCGGTAGTCGATGCGGTTCAAATGGTCCCATTCTCCGCATATAATCAGTGATATGTAATGCTTCAGCTCTGATGCGATCAAATGCTGGATCATCAAATAAATCAACCGGCTCAGTAATCATCCCATTATGCAGTTGGAATCCAAGCGCTGTTACTCTTGGAGGTCCATCAAAACGAGTACATTGTGCATTTGCAACGGATACCGGCAATAAGGGCCCATTGTGCGATCCTCGCATCCAACCAGAAACAAGATGTGCACTAGTGAATCCTTCAAGTATTTCACCTACTGCTGGAAGACCCGACTGACCTCTTACAACAGCCGCGGGATCATCTTTTCCAACGTATTCACCTGCTATTTGATAGAGTTTTTCTGTTGAAATTACTGAAACCGGCTCATCAGACGGAAGTTTTGAGCTTTTTTTAGGATATATTCTTTTTATGACAAATCGTGATTTTGCACCAATCAATGCTAGTAAATCATACATTTCCTCAGGTGTTTTCATAAAAACATTTTTATGTTCTTCAATATCCCACACCTCAAATATGAAACCATCATGAATGGAAGGATCGATAATTAATCCTGCCGTGTTGAATGGATCTGCAAAAATCTTATAAATTGGAAAATTAAAAGCTCCTGGCTCTGTTTTATCCATCATAAAAACAAGTACGGGTTCTGCTTTTCTTTCCGTAAATTCCATCTCAGCAATTCCTGGACCCATTCCTTTTACATTACCGGAAAAAGCATCGCATAAAAGATCTTGACCGGCACCATACAAACCAAAATCTCGAGCTTTTTCAGTTGCTTCACAAAACGTATCCCATGCTAGTTGATGAACTTCTTTTGCATCAACCCCATTTGTATGAGTCATAATAAGTTCTAGATCATCTCCACAATGGGTTACATGGTAATCGGTAATTAATTTGGATCGTTTTGCATCAATTAATTTTCTATTTGATATTTTTTCTAGTTCGGGATGAACCTTTGCATGGCCTGGCCATCCACCGACATCCGCTTTAATGACACTAAATGTAGTCTTCATCTTATAGCCTCCACGTTGATGGTATCTGACAAATATATTTAAAAGATTTGGCATAGATATTCAGTAAAATATAAATTTATTTGTATGATGGGTGTGTACGTTGTGAAAGTATGAGTTTACAGATTTATAATTCACTAACCCGGCAAAAGGAAGATTTTACCTCAGTTGAACAAGGTAAGGTAAAAATGTATGTCTGTGGAATGACGGTATATAGCGATGCTCATATCGGCCATGCACGAACATATTTTGCATTTGATGTTATTAAAAGATATCTAGAATACAAAGGGTATGATGTATTATACGTTCAAAATGTAACCGATGTTGATGATAAAATAATTAATACCGCCAATACAAAAAATATTGATGCATTGGAATACTCTTGCCAATGTACTGAATTATGTCTTAGTTCCCTTGATAATCTGGGCATATATCGAGCAGATATCTACCCAAAGGCTTCTGAAGAAATCCCCGAAATGATTCAAATGATCCAAACACTTATTACAAGAGGGTATGCCTATGTTGTTGATGGAGATGTGTACTTTTCTGTTGAAAAGTTTCCATCATATGGAAAAATTTCGGGTCAAAATGTTGAAGAATTGAAAAGTGGTGCTCGTATTGACCCCGGCGATAAAAAAGAGTCACCTCTCGATTTTGCGTTATGGAAAAGTACGAAACCTGGTGAACCTTTCTGGGAAAGCCCCTGGGGTCATGGCAGACCCGGTTGGCATATCGAATGTTCTGCAATGAGCAGCAAATATCTAGGTCTTCCCTTTGATATTCATGGTGGTGGTATGGATCTTCGATTTCCTCATCATGAAAATGAAATAGCCCAAGCTGAAGCTGCCACAGGTAAACCTTTTGCAAAATATTGGATGCATATTGGTCTTCTCACTATCAATGGAGAAAAAATGTCCAAATCTATTGGTAATATTATCAATATCTGTGATTTACTTAAGAAATGGGATGCGGAAGTCGTTCGATTTTTCTTTGCGCAAACTCATTATAGACATCCTCCAGATTTTAATGAAACTGCGTTACAAAATGCAAAAAAAGGAGTTACCCGCATTCATCGTTTAAAAGAACGGTTGGAAGATTTATCAGATCCAAAAACATGTCTAACAAATCATGCTGAACATTCTGAATTCGATCAAGATTTAATAGATGTCATCAACAATTTTAAAACATCATTTGAAAAAGCTATGGATGATGATTTCAACACCCCTGAAGCAATTGCAATACTCTTTGATTTTGTTAATAAAACAAACAAACATCTTGAAGACCATCCAACTTCTTCTCTAACAACCGTTCAACATGCACTTAATACGCTTACAATGCTAGGTAAACTTCTTACATTATTTCAAGATGAAAAAACAACTGATGATGCAACTATCCTTCTTTCATTACAAGAAATATTACAGAAATATAAACCAGATACTACACAATACGATTCAGTTGATAATGTAATGAACGAATTGCTTTTAATAAGAGAAAAAGCTCGGAAAGATAAGAATTGGGCTGTCGCAGATGGCATACGTGATGATATTAGTTGTTTAGGATTTGAAATACAAGATACTGCTGAAGGGGCAGTATGGAGAAAAACATAAAATCCATTTATTTTAATTTATGAACAGAAATAAAAAAAGAATAATCAGAAAAAAAGATTATTTACCAAGACCCTTGTTCGCTCGGATACTTGGTCGGACTTTTTCAACACCTTTTCCTTTATATCGAAGGCCTCGACCTTTTTGACCAGCACTTGTTTTTCCTCGAAGAACTCTTCGCTTATTTGATGGGTCGCAAATCCAATTTATTTTGGGATCACTTTTAATTACTGGGTGATGCGGGTCAACAAGAATAATTTCATAAAAATGATTTTTTCCATCTTCTCCAATCCAGTATGAATTAAGAACCTCTAAATTTGGAAAATGTTTCGATGATCGTTCTTCAGCTATTCGTTGGGTACTTTTTGCCATTGTTATTTTTGTAATACCCATTTTTGCTTGTTTGCGACCACCTTTTATTTTATGTTTTCGTAAACCCCCTCTTCGTACTCTTGCCCGTACAATAACGTATCCTTGCTTTGCTTTATACCCAAGAGAGCGGGCTCTATCAATTCGTAATGGCTTATCAACCCGGAGGAAATTTTTTTCTTTTCTCCATTGAATTAATCTTTTTTGTTGTGGGGATAAATAGGATGAATCTGGTTTTTTCCATTGATCTCTTACATATTGGTACATACTTTTAGACATATCTTAAACACCAGTAATATTTTCGATAAGTGGAAGGATAGGAAAGAGGGTTTTTTATTTAAAGCTTTTGTACAGTATAATTAGTCATTATTATTATTTTTGTACATAGGTTTTTATCGTTATTTGTAAAAACTATATATTATTTTGTCATCAGACTTAAAAATGAAGAGCTTATTTCTCTAGCGTGGAGGTTTCACCGACATGGATCAACTATTTAATAAAAAAATGGAAACATTATCAAAAACTAAAATCAAAGAACATCAGTTAAAGCAGCTTAAAAAAACGATTCACCTTGTCTATGACCATGTTCCATTTTATCAAAAAAAATTCAAAGAACTTAAAATTGCACCTGAGGATATTAAAACACTTGATGATATTGTAAAACTTCCATTAACAACAAAAGGCGATCTTCGGGAGAACATGCCATTTGGTATGTTGACTGCATCCCTTGCTGATTGCGTCGAATTACATGCTTCCTCAGGAACAACGGGCATTCCAGTAACAGCTTGTTACACCCAACAGGATATTGAGGTATGGTCTGAGGTAATGGCTCGCTGTTTGTCTATGTCTGGGCTTACAAAAAAAGATATTTTTCAAAATCCTATTCCTTATGGAACCTTTACCGGTGCATTTGGTTTTCATTATGGTGCTCAGAAAATAGGGTCCTTGGTAATTCCTTCAGGTAAAGGGCAATCAGAAAGACAAATTAAGCTTATGGATTATTATGGTACCACATTTATTTCAGGAGTCGCATCTTATGTTATTCGCCTTGGTAAAGTAGCCCAAGAAATGGGTATTGATCCAAGAAAGCTTAAGGTTAAAAATGGGCTGTTTGGTGCTGAGATGTTTACTCCAGGATTAAAAAAACGTATTATGGAAACCTGGGATATGGATGTGCATGATATTTATGGTCTGACTGAAATGTGTGGCCCAGGAGTTTCAACTGATTGTGATCAACATGATGGACTTCATTTATGGGAGGATCATTTTATTGTAGAATGCCTTGACCCAATCACCTTAGATCCGGTAAATATTGAAGAGGAAGGGGAACTTGTTATTACTACTATTACAAAAACAGGAATGCCTTTGATTCGATATCGTACAAGAGATATTGCAAAATTATATGATCAAGCGGTATGTGAATGCGGACGTACTCATGTTAAACATTCAACAATTAAAGGAAGAAGTGATGATATGATTATTATCCGTGGAACCAATATGTATCCAGGTCAGATTGAATCAGTTCTTATGAAACATCCGGATGTGGGTGGTAATTGGCGAATGATTCTTTCGACTATGAATAATACTGATAATCTAACTGTTGAAGTTGAAACAAAACAGCAACTAAGTCAGATTGATGCAATGAGTCTTGAGAAGCAATTGATAAATGATATTAAGACAGTGCTTGTTTTCACCCCTAAAGTAGAAGTGTTACCACCGAATACAATTCCTGAAACAGGGTTAAAAGCAAAGCGAGTAATTGATAATAGAGAAAAGGAGTGAACAATGGTTCCATCACTTTTAAAAATTAAAGGTGCTCTTGCAGAAAATGAAGTGAAAGATTTTCTGCAATCATTTGATATAAACACGACAACATATTATGTTATTACTTCAAGAAAAGAAATTGAATCCTTAGATTTATCATATCCTGTTGCCTTGAAAGTATGTTCACGAAAAATTCTTCATAAGACCGATGTGAATGGGGTAAAACTTCATATTGAATCGAAAAAAGAATTACTCAATGTATTTGATGATTTTCATACTCGATTCCCCAATGAGAAACTGCTGATTGATGAAATGGTTGAGAAAGGTGTTGAAGCAATTATTGGACTTGTGCAGGATCCAACCTTTGGTTTATGTATTATGTTTGGGGTTGGCGGTATTTATACCGAATTATATCAAGATGTATCGTTTCGGGTGATTCCTATTGATTTGTATGATGCAAATGAGATGATTGATGAGGTGAAGGGAAAAAAACTTCTTGAAGGTTTTAGAAATATTAAAGCAAGTAAAAAGGAAGTTATTAAGTTACTGTTAAAAGTATCCTCAATTGGTGAAACCTATATCGATCATATCGATCAAATGGATTTGAATCCAGTCTTTGTTTATGAGGATGGTATTTGTGTTGTTGATGCAAAATTAATTGTAAAATGAGAGGTGAAAGCTATTGATGTCAACTGAAATTAATGATTATAAAATAAAAGATTTAAATGAAGAGGAGTACGGACGAAAAGAGATAACTCTTGCTGAAAAAGAAATGCCGGGTTTAATGAGCATTAGGGAAATGTATGGCCCTGATAAACCATTGAAGGGGGCACGTATCATGGGAAGCCTTCATATGACCATTCAAACAGCGGTGCTCATTGAAACGTTAAAAGAATTGGGTGCAAGTGTTCGATGGGCAAGTTGTAATATCTATTCAACCCAAGATCATGCTGCTGCAGCGATTGCAAAAGCAGGGGTCCCAGTGTTTGCTTGGAAGGGGGAGACCCTAAAGGACTATTGGTGGTGTACCAGAAAAGCACTTGATTTTGGTGATGGGAAAGGACCACATTTAATTGTTGATGATGGCGGGGATGCAACCCTTATTATTCATAAAGGAGTTGAAGTGGAAAAAAACCCTGAACTCTTGCAGAAAGATTATAGTAATGAAGGAGAAGATTATCGGGAATTAATGGCTTGTTTGAAAGAAGTATATGAAAAGGATGCAACCTATTGGAGCAGGCTTGCAAAAGATGTGAAAGGTGTTTCTGAGGAGACCACAACCGGTGTTCATCGCTTGTATCAAATGAAGGAGAATAATACGTTATTGTTTCCTGCATTTAATGTGAATGACTCTGTTACAAAAAGCAAATTTGATAACTTATATGGTTGCCGTGAAAGTCTTGCTGATGGCATTAAACGCGGGACAGATGTGATGGTTGCAGGAAAAGTAGTGGTTGTTTGCGGGTATGGTGATGTCGGAAAAGGCTGCTGTCAAAGTTTGAAAGGATTTGGCGCACGTGTGCTTGTTACAGAAATTGATCCTATTTGTGCTTTACAGGCAGCTATGGAAGGATATAAAGTGGTAACAATTGATGAAGTGTTATCGCTTGCTGATATTTTTGTTACTGCAACAGGAAATCGAGATATTATCTGTGTTGATCATATGAAAAAAATGAAGGATGGGGCGATTGTTTGCAACATTGGTCATTTTGATAATGAGATTCAAGTTGAAAAATTAGAAAATTACCCAGGTATACAAGAGGTGAATATTAAACCTCAGGTTGATAAATTTATATTTCCTGATGGTCATTGTATTCTCCTTTTATCGCGTGGAAGACTTGTTAATCTTGGCAATGCAACAGGTCATCCGAGTTTTGTGATGAGTACGAGTTTTACCAATCAATGTCTTGCCCAAATACAGCTGTGGCAAAAAGACCACGAGATTGATGTATATATGCTTCCAAAGATTCTCGATGAGGAAGTTGCACGTCTTCATCTCATGAAACTAGGAGTACATCTTACAGTACTATCCAAGGAACAAGCCGCATATATTGGGGTCAATGTGAAAGGACCGTATAAACCTGGGTTCTATCGATATTAACGGAGGCAGTTTCCTTAGAAATAACCAAGTTCTTTGGCTATTTTTCTCCATGCAATGGAGAGTTCATTTGGTTTATAATCATTAATTACTTTGCTCATAAAAGATATATGTGAATTACATAGTATATAAATTTGTCGAAATCATTTTCGTAATTTGCCGTAAAAATAAGACTTAAATGGTAGGAACAAATAACAAGATAAAATAAATAACCCTTAAAACAACATGGTTGAACATATATGATTACCCTAATTGGAACTGGACATGTTTTTAAGTTGTCGAATCAATTATTAAATATTTTCGATAAAATCAACCCAAATGCCCTCTGTGTTGAGCTTGATAGTCAACGATATCAAGCCCTCTTATTAAAACAGACAGATCCGGAAAAATATAAAGAATCTGCAAAAAAATTACCGTATTTCTATCGAATCCTTTCTCAATTCCAAGAGAACATGGCAGAACGATATGGAGTAAAACCGGGTGATGAAATGATGACGACTATTAATTACGCCCATGCTCATCAGATTCCACTTGTTTGTATTGACATGCATGCACAATCCATGTTTTCAACGATGTTAAAAACCATGCCCATAACGGAAAAAATGAAATTCTTTTTATCTGGACTAGGAAGTATATTTGTAAGAAAAGATAATATTGATCAACAAGTGAAAAACATAACAAATGATGTTGATTCATATCTTTCTATTATTGGGGATAAATTTCCAACGATAAAAAAAATTTTAATAGATGAGCGGAACAAATACATGGCTCAGAATATTATAAAATTACAGGATACCTACGAACATATCATTGCGGTTATGGGTGATGGACATATACCTGGTATTAAAACAATATTAAAGGAAAATAACATTGATCCAGAAATCATTCGATTAAAAGAATTACAAAAATATAAAATAAACGATTCAGATCAAGCAACAGCATCTTTTCATGTTGAATACCAACAGTTCTGATATCACCTATAAAAAGGAGATATGGTATTTTTTATTTTTCGATGAATTCCTTACCCGATTCAGTAATTTTAATTTCATCTTCTGAAACATATTGCAATAATCTCAATTCAATAAGTTCTTTGATTATTTTATCAATTTCATCATTACTTAAATTGAGCATTTGTTTTGCAGTTTCAAAATCAACATTTTCTTGATATATAAGTTTGAGAAATGAATATGATTTCTCATGTTCTTCCAACAAATTTGCAAGTTCCATCGACGATGTTTCTGTAATACCTGATAAATTTTCAACGTATCGTTGAATCGCATTATGTAAGTTTATCTTATCTAACACCTTTCCATCTTTATCATACAATTCCACTTGTTTAGATGCTTCATTATAATTCCATTTTGTCACAGAACCCCAAGTGTATCCTAATGGATTTTTTTGTTTACCGTTTTCTTTTAATTCATTTTTACGTTTTCTTCTGGTATATGCAAAATGTTGTTCACTTTGAATTTGATCTAAATCAATTCCTAATTGTATAATTTGATTGATACTTTCTTTCCCAAGATGATTCTTAATTTCTGTTACAAAATATAACCCAGATTCATCACTAATATCATCATAGATTATGCGAAGTAATGACTCCAAAGCTCGAGCGACTTCATTCGTTTGTAAATGAATAATATCATTCGAAAAATTAATTTGGAATCCCCCGCCGATTAACCCTGCTTTTTTAATTTCAATTTTTTTAAAAAATGAAAAACGTTCCTGTAAATTATCAATAGCATCATATAAAATTTCCTCTGCAAATTTCAATGATGTTCTCCTACTGGATACTGTATAAATTGATATGATAAAATCTTCAATCGTATGTTTATACATATCTTCCATTAACATTCACCCTACCCAATTATTTATATCTCTTTTATTGAAGAGACCGCATGTTCCATTTTTAGATTTATCTCTTCATCCTCAAATTTTTTATGTTTAATCGGTAAGTTACATTCAACCGTCGTTCCTTTCCCTAAACCAGGGCTTTTACAAAGAATGGTTCCTCCATGTTTTTCAACAATACGTTTACAAATGGACATACCAAGTCCACTACTTTTAAAGGTTGAATTTTGATGATCAACTCGGTAAAAATCATGAAAAACATATTGTAATTGGTCCTCAGTCATCCCGCACCCATCATCGACAATTCTTATTTGAACGGTTTTATCATCATTCTTTTTTCCTATAACAAATATAGTACCATTCTCTTTTCCATATTTAATTGCGTTTTCAACGGTGTTGATGATAAGCTCATTAAACCTTAGTTTATCAACATCGACCCATATAGTATCTTCAATTTGAAAGGATATAGCAATATTTTTTTCATTTTTAATCATAAAATTATTATGAAGAATAGATTCAATTTCTTGTTTTAAATTGATTTTTTCAAAGGAAAATTGGATATTGGGTGAATCTAATTTTGCAAGTTCGATTGTGTTAATAACTAAATTACGCATATAAAGAACATTTCTCATTAATACACTTAATATCTCCTTACACTCATTATTTGGGGCTTTTTTTTGAAGAATGGGAATGAGATTAATCATAGGATTTAATGGATTTTTTAAATCATGACCAAGTTGATTAATAAATTCATTTTTCTGTTTCATCGTAAGATGCAGTTGTTCTGTTCGCTTTTTAACCAATCGTTCAAGTTTGTTATTTAAAGCTATAAGCATTTCTTGAGAGAGTTTATATTCTCTTTCTGCCTTTTTTTGATCAGTTATATCTTCAAAGAACATAACATACTCAATGCCATTAATTCCACTTTCAGGAATGATACTGCCAAAGAGTTGCACAGGAAAATAGGTTTTATTTTTTCTACAAAAATACGTTTCAATTTTTAATAAACCAGTCTGTTTATACAATTCAATTTCATTTAACTTACCTTGAAAGAACTGTTGTGGCCAAAAAGGTTCTGGAAACTTAAATTTATATAATTCCTCCCGGTCATAGCCAATCATACCACAAAATTTTGAATTTATTTCTTTATAGTTATTATCCATATCAATAGAAAATATACCCGTATCGGTATTTTCAACAAATGATTCGAATCTTCCCTCACTCTTATTGATATTAAATCCCTCCTAACGTGCATGAAAGAGAGTTCACACTTCGATCCATCACTAATACATTATTCTTAATAATATAATGGGTTTTTACGTATAAATTTTATGAAAAAAAAATACAATTAATGCAATAACCCATTTTTAAGTAATTCATGATTAATTAAAGAAAAGCTAAAATGAATTTTTATTTTGTTTATCTTTGTTAACATCAGTTTTAATAAAATATTATTTATTTCTCATAAAATCATATGGAAAATAAAAAATTTATACTTTTTTCATTTATCAATAATTAAATTTATTTTTTATCATATTCAGAATTTCTTTAATATGTTACAAATATAGCATTTAATAAATAGCAGAAATTACAATTATACATACTTATTATATTCAAATGTACAAAAAAACAGAGAAAATTATTTAATATAATGAATTGTTTCTAAATTAATAAAGAGAAATAAATATAAAAATTGGGGGTGAACAACCATATGAAAAAAATAATTATTTTAGGAGCAGTTATTATTAGCGCATTGTTATGTGGAAGTAGTATGATAATTCCTGCATCAGATGCACTATCAATTCAACAAAAATATGTTGAAAATCTAATATATGAAAAAAATGGGTTATCAACTGAAAAAAACCAATATGAGAATCCGATTCAACGGAGTGAAAACGATCCATTTATTGTGACGGACGAAGAAGCTTCTAATTCTGTATCATTGGATACGATTGAAAATGATATGGGATATAATGTTGATGTATCAGGAAGGATGAGAAGTGCAGCTTCTATATTTATTGGTGAGCCGGTTGATAATGCACCAGGTCGAACTCGTCAGGGCACCCTTGATCCAGATGGACGAGATGAAGAGGACTGGTATCGGTTCATGGTATGTGAAGGACAACAAATGCAAGTAGTTTTTTCCTCCTCAGAAGATTTTAATGTTTATCTTTCTGATCAAGATGAAAACAACCTTGGACAATCATATACTGCAGACTATACAGGTATGTATTTTGCTTGTGTGCATGCAAATGAAGGAGCAAATGCAGGAAGTTATACGTTTGATGTTGCTCTAACAAATCAAAATGATGCAAATACAGGTGGTGATGCAGGAGATACAATGAATGGTGCGACACTCATCTCATCTGGTTCTTATGTGGGTTACATGGATTTTGAAGATGTGGAGGATTGGTATCGTTTTTCAGTTTCAGCAGGTCAAGGAATCCAAGTGTATATTGAACCAATTGATGATAGTGATTATGATCTTCATTTATATAACCCAAATGGACAATTGGTACTTTCAGAAAAATATTATGGGGAAGACACGATTGAGTATCCTGCTGATATATCCGGTCAATGGGTTATTAAAATTGATATGTTTCCAGGTTGGGATGAATCTAAATGGCCTGATAATTACTTTTTATATGGATCCGGTCCATATGAACTTACTTTACAACTTGGTGGTACCTATGATTTACCCGTAACACCATTAGCACAACCAGATATCATTCCAATTCCTCAAACCTTCATCATCAATGATGATCCAACCGGGGTTGATGATGAATATGCATATCTTGCTGCGGTTCCAGCTGCAAATTATCTTATGAATGGAAATCGATATGTTTCTCCAATTGTTTATCAGGGAAACAATGAAATAACAAACTGGTATGGAACAACTGATGATACCACCCAATATCTCTTGGATGATTGGCAAACGTATCTAGATAGACATGCGGTGACAGCTGAAGAATATATTCTTTCAAATGATCCCGTGCAAGCAGCATCTGAAATCGCAGTCAATTCTTGGGCTGCAAGTAGTTCTGCGGTTATTGTTTGTGATGGAAGTGTATTTACTGATGAAATAGAAACCCTGGTTGATGATGATATAAGTATGAGTTCAACTCCAGATATTTCACGGTATCAACCCAGCGATTTTACTTCATTTAATAATATCTATGCAGCTCCTATGTATATTGGAAATGAATGGGGCGCTATTCATATGATTGCATTAGGGGATACTTTTGAAGGTGATACCGGACTTCTCACCCCTCGTTATGAAGAAGTAAAATTTGATGATTGGCCATCTCCTTATGATGTTGATGGTCCTGATTATGATACCTGGTATCCAATCACGAAAACAGGTCTTTGGGTTCCAGAGATAACTTCAGTAGATGGTCTTGAAGAATTACAGATTATTAAGTATCCTGGTGATCGATATACCATCCCTATTGATACCACGGATTGCAGTATTGAAGTTACAATAAAAACAGAGGAACCATCCACACTTCTCACCTATCTCATTGATCCACTTGGTAATATCAGAAGGCCAACGATTCCGGAATGGAATGGTGGAGAAATTAAACCAATTCACTGGTGGAATGGAGGACATTGGGAACATAACTTTGATGATTATAGATATTGGATCGTAGAACCCCATACAGAATTCTCCGTGGATTTACATTACCCAATGGAAGGGGATTGGACATTAATTGTCGTGCCCTATTTTGATCATCCCGAACATTACGGTGAGTATGTAGGAACCTATCATCTCACAACAAATATAAGAAAGCATAATCCCGATAGAATAGATGCTGCGATTTCTGCTGCAAATGCCGCCGTTATCGCATCAATGAATCATCTTCCTTTATTATATGTCACTCAAGATAGCGTTCCCTCAGCAACACAACAAGCAATCAATGCATTAGGGATAAACTCCGTTATGTTTGTAAATCTCAATCAGGTCAGTACTGCAAGTCTTAGTGGATCTGTAACAGAACTTACCACCATGCAAGACATTATTGATACCATCAAAGCACATGCCTCAACTGAAAATTATATTACCATCACATCTCTTGGCTCTGGAAAAGGATTTTTTGCTTCAGCAGCAATGCTGGCAGCATATCACACCAGTCCAGTGTTAAGTATCCATGAAGCAGCGGATGCCTATGATGTTCTTGATAAAATGGTGAAATGGGAAGAATTTACCGGTGATCACTATCATGGTTGTCGTACCATGGGGCATCTTCCCGCATTAACTGAACCGATTAGTCTAACTAATCCCCCATCTTTACTTAATATTGCACTCTATTATCTCACGCATCAACAAGAGTTGCCACCGATTGGTCTGGATTTGAAATTACAATGGTACAGTCAAATTCATGATGGAATTCGTCAACTTGTTGATGGATACAACCTTGATCAGTCTGGACAAGAATGTTTTATGTTTGTATCTCCTCGAGAAACCGATATGCCATCTCATATTTCTCGGGTGATGATGGGAAATGAATCCTATGCAGGTCAAATTCCATTTGACTCCCCTGCAATGAACACCGCCCTTATCTGTCGAGATATCCTCTATCCAGCCCTTATCTATGCCAACCCTGGACGAGACTATACCAGTGCGTGCATCATGAATCACTGGGAGGATAATTCATGGAAAACAAATGATGGCATAAGCCATAACAACGAAGTCACAAGAGTCATTAAGGAATATTATTCATCATATGGTCGAATATTTGAAGGCCATACCCTGTGGAATAATCTTCTTGAACGATATAATAGTGGAGCAAGTGTACTGTATCATACCAGTCATGGTACTGGGGGATCAGGTATTTGCTGCATGTATGAAAACGTGGAAGAGCAATTTCCACTTGCTGAACTCACCCATGAACATCTGAAGGATTTCAATTGGTGGGATGCCTGGCGTGGATATTACTTTGATGATAGAGTCACGAAAACACCTAGGGAGAATGGGCGTGTTTGGTTTAATCCAACTGATGATCCATACAATAATTTGTATGATATTGTCCATTTCAAATGGTGTGATCAACTCTTTGATAACTTGCATAGTCAATTCAATCTATGGCAATCCTGCACCACTGCCCATAACTTTGGACCAGAAATATACTTGGAACATGGGGCAGCAATTTATTATGGCAATTCAAACACCGGTCGGTCCCCACAAACCGATATGCAGGATTCCTGGTGGTTTGAAGACTTTATGGTCAATGGTATAAGTATCGGTGAATCCCAATCCAAAATACTCTGGTTATTCGATCGCGATTATACCACGGGTGATCCCACAAGTATTTATGGTATCTCCTCAACGGATAAAGCAGATCAATATGGCGATGGGGAAGGACTAGTAAATACCTGGCTTATCTTTGGTGATCCCTGCATGCAGGTGTACAACCCAACCTGGATTGAACCGACACCATTGGAAATCTAAACAATCTTTCCTCTCTCTTTTTTTTATAACTAGAAATATACTTCTTGATTAAAAATTATTAATAGAGTGTATACGATGCTTCTTTGAAGA
>Ga0272442_10001380_pt1 | contig 37061 bp, 33 predicted proteins | sample SSMForm2O_FD_200262 | JGI IMG/M metagenome (GOLD analysis project Ga0272442, IMG submission 200262) | Marine sediment archaeal communities from Little Sippewissett salt marsh, Falmouth, MA, United States - SSM-Form-2O | ecosystem: Environmental > Aquatic > Marine > Wetlands > Sediment ... | reverse complement strand
ACCTGGGCGAGACGGGCAGGGTCGAGTTCACCCGGGCTTCGGACCGTGAGGCACTGGAAGCGGTTCGGTTTTTCGCGAAGCACGAGGGAGTGGTTTTCGCCCTGGAATCCGCCCATGCGGGCGCAGAGGCCCTGCACGTTGCGGCCGACACGCCGCCCGACCGGGCGGTCGTGGTGAACATGTCCGGCAGGGGCGACAAGGACCTTTTCATACTGGCGGAGCATCTGCAGGGAGCCCAGTGGGGGAATTTCCTTCGCGAAGAGGCGGCGCGCATGGCCAGGTCGGGGGTGCGCATATGAACGCACGAATCATGACCGCACGGATCATGTCCCATCTGGTGGCCTTTTTCCCGGACCGGGCGGGCTCGCTCGAGGCGGCCCGCGGGCTGGCCGACGGGGGAAGTGCTTACCTGGAAATACAGTTTCCCTTCAGCGATCCTGTCGCGGACGGACCGGTGATCCAGGAGGCGTGCACGCGGGCGCTGGAGGCGGGATTCACCGTGGATGAAGGGTTCGAATTGGTCCAAAAGATCGCGGGTTCCTCTCCCGTACCCCTGTTCATCATGTGCTACGCGAACACGGCCTTTTTCCACGGTATCGGGGAGTTCGTGAAGCGGTGCGCGGAGTCGGGCGTTCATGGCCTTATCGTTCCCGACCTGCCCGTGGATATGGACGAGGGGTTGTACGATGCGTGCGACTCAAACGGGATACACGCGGTTCCCGTGGTTTCTCCCTCGGTATCGGATGAACGGCTGTACCTCATACTCGGACACGCATCTCCCTACGTGTACGCGGCGCTCAGGCGGGGCATCACGGGGTCCAGGACCGTCCTCGACCGTGAGAGTAAGGCTTTCCTGGAACGAATCCGCTCACACCACGTTCGGGAGCGTAAGGGGGAGATCCGCATACTCGCGGGCTTCGGCATATCGGAACCCGGACAGGTGCGGGCACTGTCCGGGCTTGTGCATGCCGCGGTCGTGGGCTCCGCCTTTGTGCGGACAATCGCGGACTCGGATAGGGACGATATCTACTCCGCGGTGCGGAAAAAGGCGGAGGAGCTCTCATTTCAGGAGGAACGCGCGTAGTATATGAAATAGCCCCACATCAAGGTATAAACATATGCAGGGGGTCGCGAAAGTGGAACGGCTGAACCAGTAGACGCAGAAAATGATTTACCGGGGAACGCATGAAGGAGAACGGACCGGACGAATACCTCTGCCTGCGATTAAGCACCTGATAAGGATGAATCTATCGTTACGGGTATAGATTAATTTTTATTTTCCCTTGAGCGACTTGTAGAGCTCGAAGGCCTTGTCCGGCTTCTCCCCCCCGTGGACCACGGCCCTGACAGCCTGCATCATGGCAACGGGATTGTCAGCCTGGAAGATGTTCCTCCCCATATCCACGCCCGCGGCCCCTTCCTGCAGCGCCCGGTACGCCATCTCGAGCGCGTCCCGCTCCGGCCGCTTCTTGCCACCCGCGATCACGATGGGAACGGGGCACGATGCGGTCACGGTGTCGAAGCCCTCGTCCACGTAGTAGGTCTTAACGTAGTGCGCGCCGAGCTCGGCGCACATTCTCACCGCGAGCCTGAAGTACTTGGCATTTCGCTCCATCTCCCTGCCCACGGCCGTAACCGCCATGGTGGGGATCCCGTACCTGAGGCCCGCGTCCACGAGCTTTGTCATGTTGATAACGGAGCGGGATTCGTACTCCCCGCCTATGAACACCTGTATGGCGGTGGCGCACACCCCGAGCCTGATGCAGTCCTCCATGTCCATGGCGATCTGCTCGTCCGACAGCTCCTTCAGTATGCTCGGTCCCCCGGACGCCCTGATGACGACCGGCTTTGTCAGCGAGGGTGGCACCACGCTCCTGAGAATCCCGCGCGTGCACATGAGGGTGTCGGCCTGGGGTACGAGAGGCATGATGTTGATGTCGATTCGTTCCAGGCCCGTGGTCGGCCCCTGGAAGTACCCGTGATCGATGGCGAGCATGATGGTGCGGCCGTCCTCGGGGCTGAATATGCGTGCGAGGCGGTTTTTCATGCCCCAGTCGAGCTCGTTGCTTCCCTTAAGAAAAAAGAGCTCGGATTCCTGCGGTTGGTTTACGTGAAAATTCTTACCTTCCTTATCCTTTTCAGGCATAGTCTTCCTCTCTTTTTTTGATATACCGGTGGATATTTAAGATTTGCGTCAGGGATGCCAATTTCCCTTAGACAGCGGGAAAATAGATTCGGTGCATAAATTACATCCCGGATAAGCGTTTCCTGTCAAGAATAAAAGGAATTCGATGCAATTGATAATGAAATTGACGAAACAGGGAGCCGAGGTGATATTTATAGCAGGGGGTTTGCAGTAATGGGGGTAATTGCAAAAAACATGAATGTCCTGGTATCCAATATACAGCGGTACTCCACGCATGACGGACCCGGAATCAGGACCATCGTTTTTTTTAAAGGATGCCCCCTCAGATGCCCGTGGTGCTCCAATCCCGAGACGCAGGCCGCGGCCAGAATCGTCATGCAGACGAAGACGAACTGCCTCGGGTGCGGAAAGTGCATGGCCGCCTGTCCGCAGGATGCCCTTTATGAGCGGGACGGCGTTATTCTCGTTGATCGCGACAGATGCGACCTCTGCGGAACATGCGTCTCCATATGTCCCACATCCAATATTCAGATAGACGGAGAGTACTATACAGCGGAAGAGCTTTTAAAGCACCTGCTGAAAGACAGGGTATTTTACGACCGGACCGGGGGAGGGGTCACCTATTCGGGAGGGGAGCCCACCCTCTATACGGATTTTCTCGTGGACCTGTCCAAAACAGTGAAGCAGCACGGGATAAATATCGCAATCGAAACATGCGGCTATTTTTCCTATGAAAGCTTTGAAAACCTCCTGCCTTACCTCGATACGGTACTCTACGACCTGAAGATCATAGATGACGTGAAACACACGGACGCCGTGGGCAGGAGCAACAGTCGAATTCTCGACAATCTGGAAAAATTATCCGGGGAAAGGAAGAACGTCGTCATCCGCTTTCCCGTGATACCGGGATTTACCGACGGTCGGGAGAATGTCGAGGCGGTTGCCGTAATCATGAATAAACTGGGACTTGAACGTATAGACGTATTGCCCTACCATCGATTCAGCGAGGGGAAGTACAAGCGTCTCGGTATCGATTATGTACTGAGCGGTATCATGCCGTCGGAGACACGCGAACGGACAAAGGAAATAAAGGAATATTTTGTAAACAGCGGTTTCTCGGTAAAGATCGGAGGGTGAGGCCTGCTACGAACTTCCGGCAGGAGGATGACGGTATCATGAAAATGGACGTGGAAATAATCCGGGAGAAAGACGGGACCGTCAATGCGGTTTGTACCGCCATTCCGGGATGCAGCGGCTCGGGAAAAACAGAGGAAGAAGCACGGGCCGCGTTAAAGGATGCCATCATGACCTGCATCAAGTCACGTGTAGCGCAGGGGCTTCCCCTTTGTGTCTGTTCTCACGACTGCGTGTAGCCTGCATCTTTTTTCATTCCCTTATTCCCTCCCGTACGTCGCTTGGGAATCGGAACCGGCGTAAGCCGGAGCGCGGCCGGAGCGCGGCTCGGCGAGCGTCCTATACCCCGTGCTCGGTTCGCTCGATAATATCTTCCTGAATATTCTGATCGAGATCGACGAAGAACGCGCTGTACCCGGCCACCCTGATAAGAAGGTCCTTGTACTTTTCCGGGTTTTTCTGAGCGTCCCGCAGCTTCTCGTTTGAAACCACGTTGAATTGGATCTGCATACCCCCGAGATCGAAATATCCCCTTACGAGGCCCGCGAGATTTGAATAACCGCCGTGCCCGTGGGCATCCTTTCTTTCCTTAACGTCAGCCAGAGCCATGTAAAACTCCTTTTAAGCCTGATAGCTTGATGTTGTATGACACCGTCTTCAACCTTACTTGAACGATGATTCCGTGATCCTGATATTGAGCAGGGAACCGCCCGACATGTATTTGTGCTCTATCTTTGAAGCCGACTGTACGATCGCTGTCGGGCCCTGTTTGTCCGTGCCGTGCGTCGCCGATTCGACATCGGCGAGTGCCACCCATGCCTTTCGTCCGTCGGGCGTCGCCCCGACGATCTGGCCCATCGGTACATTGGCTGAAACGGACGCGGTGGAAGGATGCCAGGTGCCTCCGATGGGTCCTCTCCCGTACCGCGTATTCTTGTATTTGTCGACGCCCTTGAGAAACACCGAGAAGGCATCCCGCGCGATTTCGTCCACATAATCGACGTCATTTCCATATTTCGGAACCTTGTTGAGCAGCATCTCCCTGATCTCCTGCCCACGGGTCCCTTCAAAATTATCCTTCATGGCATCCAGAATCTCTCCGCCCGTGAGGACCTTCTCCTCGAATACGAGTTTCTTGATCGCGGCCATTGAATTCGCGACATTGGCCACTCCTCCGGTCTGGCCGCCGGTGTAGTCGTAAACGGCGCCTCCCTGTTTCAGCTCCCTTCCCCTTTCTATGCAGTCCTCGACAAGCGAGCTTATAAGGGGGGTGGGGATCAGTTCCTCCCAGGCATAGTCCTGTACATTGTCCTTGACAGCATGGTGTCTGGTATAATACTCAACCTGGATTTCAAATGCCCTGAAAAGTTCGTCGAATGACTTGAAGGTGCTCAGATCGCCGATTCCCGCCTTGAGCGTAACGCCCATGCGGGGGTCCGTTCCGTTGTAAAGCGCAAGCTCGAATACCTTTACAAGGTTGAAGAAACAGGCGCCGTACCTGCCGCCCCACTTGCCCGGAACGCTCGGTTCCACGCATCCGACCATACAGTAGCCCCGCGCGTCCCTCTCGCTTACGTCCCTGGCCATCATGGACGGTATGATCGCTTCGTCGTTGAAGAAGGCCGGGAGCCCGCCACCCGTACTCACGACTTCGGCGCATCTCTCAAGGAAATCGTCCGACGTCACCTTTGCGATTCGAGCGGTAAGGGAGGGCTGGACCATTCTCAGCTCCTCGGTCGCGTCGAGTATAAGGTAGGAGAGATCGTTCGAGGCGTCCTTTCCGTCAGGGGTCTGGCCTCCGATCGTCAGGTTCTGGAAGGTCGGGAAACCCCGCATAAACTCCGTGCACGCCCAGGACCGGAGCTTGATGACTTCGTTTATCTTGACCTTGAAGAGCTCGAACAGTTCGAGGGCCTGATTGCGGGATATCGTGCCGCTGTCGACGTCCTTTTTGTAGAGCGGATAGAGGTACTGGTCGAGTCTCCCGATCGAGACGGAATGCCCGTTGGTCTCGAGCTGGAGCGCGAGCTGAATGAAATATACGAACTGCAGCCCCTCCTGGAAGGTGCGTGGAGGATTCCCGGGAACGTGCGCACAAACGTCGGCTATGTTCTCGAGCTCTTTCCTTCTCTTCGAGTCTGATTCCTTTTCCGCCGTTTTTCGGGCGAGGTCCGAGAAACGCCGGGCGAACTTTATAACGGCTTCATTCGCGATGATGACCGACTGCCAGAATAATCGTTTCTTTATATTCTCGGGATCTTCCCAGACGTTGAGCTCAGCGAGCTTCTTCCTGCATCGTTCGATGTTGTCTTTGAGACCCGTCTTTACCAGCTTTTCATAATATACGGACAGGTGGCCGTCGCCGTTTTCCAGTACCCAGTTCGAATCGATGGCTCCGATGCCCTTGTCTCCGAGTCCCGCCGAGATAACCGTCTGGTCCTCTCCCGCCATTATGGTTTCCTCAGGGAGCACGGCGATATTTCTATCCCGAACGGTTTTCCCCTTCCAGTAATCGATGACGTCTTTCAGCTTTTCCTTTGTTTCCTTTGACACACGGAATACATCGCCCGGTCGTTTTTCGAAAAAGTCGAGCTCTTCTTCGATGTAATCCACGGTGAATTCCGGAAAAACGGGAGCCGCCCTCAGTCTGCTCGCCTGGTTTCCCACGATAAGCTCGTGGTCCTGTATATAGATCGACATGTCCGACAAGATTCTGTCCAGCGCCACAGCCCTCTTGAGCTGACAGGGCATCTTGTCGTTTTGTCTATAAACGCCGGTAATAATTTCAGCACGCTCCGTGCAGATGGAGGGCTGGCTCGCATAAAAAACCCCTGAAGCCTTTTTTACTTTCGGTGACAGCGCCATTCATATATCTCCTCTCAGTATTTTTTCACAATAAATTCTAACAGACAATTAAAGTTTTGTGCATGAAAATATACATACACGGCGATTAAGAAAAAAAATACCGCGGTACTCTTAATGATAAAGGCGGAAATTGTCCCCTATTTTACATCTTTAGGATAGTACCGGTACGTCAGGGACATTCCATCGAGAAAAGCCGTGTATGCAAAATCCATGACGGTCTTCACCTTCTCTCCGCTGTAAACGAGGTGCTCGTCCAGCGGAAAGGGCAGGGGGATCCGCCGCTCGATAATCTCGTGAACTGGAATGTATTCGATTTCGAGTTTTTTCCCGGATACCTCCTCGAGGACCTCCGCGAGCCTCCCGTAGGAAATGAGCTCTTCGGCCGACCCGTTAAAGGAATCGTTCATCGCCTTTTTATTCCCTATACAGCCGTGGATAATGCGCGCCGTGTCCCATACCGATACCATGGAGAACAGGGCCCCGTATCCCTCGGGCAGAAAGATGGTCTCGTTCCTGAGGATTTTATCGAAAAACCAGCGCTCACGGGGAGCGTAGTTGTACTTCCCGTAGATAAAGGCGGGCCTGATGTTCGTGAATGCGATGGAGACCTCCCCGCATCTCCTCTCGAGCTCCACTTCGGTCATCCATTTGTTGTATGCATAGTCGGCAAAAGCACCGAGCTCAGGCTGCGGACCGGAGAGCTTGACTGCATCCTCGGTTACGGGAATCGTCAGCGTTTTCTCGTACACCGATGCGGTGCTGACGTAGATATACTGCGCGGGCTTCCTTTCCGCAAGGACCGATACCGTTACGGCGACGTCTCCGGGTACGTACGCGCAGAAATCGACCACGGCCTCCCACTCGAGATCGGGAACCAGGCGACGCAGACCGGCTTCGTCGTGCCTGTCGCATACGATTTCACGCGCTCCCTCCTTGCGCAGGGGGATATTGCCCCTGTTCAGAACGTAAGGCGCGTACTCCCCGCGCTCGAGTACCTCCTCGACGAATACCCGGCCCAGAAAATAGGATCCGCCTATTATGAGCAGGTTTTTCACGGATGTATCCTTCCGGGGTTTTTCAGCAGCGTCATGCCTTGTCGGGATCAAGATTTTCGATGTTCTTTTTCGTGAACTCCGCCTTCTTCGTGCTGCCGGTCTTCGTATAAACGGGGAGCGCCTTTTTATACCAGTCAAGAGCCTCCTCGATTTCGTTCTTCATCACGTGTATGTACGCTATGTTGGTGTACTGGTCCGCCATTCTCTCTTCATTGGTACCCGCCTCGAATATCTCCAGGGCGCGGTGATACACCTCGAGGGCCTTGCCGGTTTCGTCACTATCCCGGTAAACCGACCCGATGTTCATGAGCTGTTCCGCGGCACCCTCGTCGTCACCTGCCTGCTCGAAGAGGGCTTGCGCGGAGCTGAAATAATCGACTGCTTTTTCATACTCCTTCTTTCGGACGAGAAGCAGTCCCAGGTTATTGGATACCATGGCCTCGAGTTTTTTCTCACCCAGCTTCTGATAGAGCGGTACGAGCAGGGTGCAGGCCTCTATCCCTCCATCGGTATCCTCCATGGCGTGGCAGGCGTAGGCTATGAGCTCGAGCTGGCGGGATTCGTTTTTCATGTCGTTTTTCGCCCTGTACAGCTCATATGCTTTTCTGATGAGGGGGAGGGCCTTCTCGTGGTTTCCCTTCTTCAGCTCATCGTAACCCCGTTCTGCATACGAATCCGCGCTGTTTTTCGAATCCTTCTCAGCCATACGGGCCTCCTGCCGGACATGGTTATCGCATTGTATATGATTCCGGCGGACATTGCGATATAAATATCGGCGAGAAAAATATCCCCGTATTCCACGGATATGCGGACGGGGGCGGCAAAGAGGTTTTCTGACATAGACGATTTCGGCGGTACCCGGAACGGGGAAATCTGTTGACAGCATATAAATATCGATGTAACAACAGAGGATGTAAACGACTGTAAAGGAGAAACATGGATGAAAAAAGAACGGATTATTCAGGTCGCCGTTGTGGTCAGGGACGTCGAGGAAGCCCTCCCGCGATATTCGAAAGTGATACATCCCGGACCCTGGGACATCTATAATTTCGGGCCCCCGGAGGTGAAGGACGGCACGTACAGGGGAAAACCCTCGGAATGGTCGGCCCTCATCGCCATGGCATGGGTAGGTGACCGGCATTTCGAAATAGTTCAGCCCGTCAAGGGGCCGAACGTGTATTACGATTTCCTTGAGAAAAGAGGAGAGGGCCTGCATCACATAAAGGAATGGGCCCCTGACTGCGCCTCGCGGGTTCGGGATTTCGAGCAGAAGGGATACGAAATGGTGCAATCCGGACGTTTCGGGGAGGACGAGTTCTACTATATCGATACCTTCGACGAGCTGGGATTTTATTACGAGATCGGCAACAACGGCAAGATCAGAAAACCCGACCGCATCTGGAACCCGTAAACAAGCGGGACAGTATCTTTATCATTCAGATTGATAAAGGCATGTCAAAATACGATAGGCAGTACAAACAGGAGGAGGACCTGTTCGGCCCTCCCTACAGGGAGTTCGAGGAATTTATAAAAACACATGCGCACACTGACGGCAGTGCGCTCGACCTCGGGTGCGGACAGGGCAGGGATGCGCTTTTACTCGCCAGGAACGGCTATACGGTGACGGGGGTCGATTCCTCCAAAGTCGGAGTGGCTCAGATGCTCGAGAGAGCCGGAAAGGAGGGCCTGCACATTGAGGGTGTTGTCGCGGATATATACGAATATAAACCGAACGGTACCTTTGATGCGGTGGTGCTCGACTCGATTCTTCATTTTTACAGGGCGGACAGGCGTAAAGAGCTCGCCCTGCTCGACAGGGCAGGGTCCTGCCTGAACAGGGGCGGATACCTCTGTCTGTTCATACATAAATCGAAAAAAAAGGAGAAGGCGCTGAAAAGTCGGCTGTCGAAGATACCTCTCGTGCTGCACACGGTAAAGGAGGACTATATCGACTACACGTACGAGGAGAAAACCACCGGATTCAAGAGCGCCTTTCGTTATTTTATGCTCATAGTCCGCCGTGAGGATGGGAATTGAAAGGCTATGGTTTTCCCCCTGGTTATCGGTGGGAGGAAAGGTTATTGTCTATCATACACGACCGGAAAGGTACTATTATCGGCCGGTTTTCTCTGAACGCATGACGACAAGGTTGGGAAGGTTTCCTTATGGGAGAGGTTCGAAGAATCAGAAAGACCTTCAGGGGAAAGCCCACCCTCGAGGGAGCGGGCGTGCACCTGAAAAGGGTTTTCGGCTTCGGCGAGGTACCCCTTTTCGATCCTTTTCTGCTACTCGATGATTTTCGTTCGGATGACCCCGAACGGTATTTAAAGGGGTTCCCCTGGCACCCCCATCGGGGGATCGAGACGATCACGTACGTGCTCGCCGGAGAGGTGGAGCACGGCGACAGCCTCCACAACTACGGCGTTATCGGATCCGGGGACGTGCAGTGGATGACGGCCGGAAGCGGCATCATTCACCAGGAGATGCCGAAGGGGGACGAAAACGGCAGAATGTACGGGTTCCAGCTCTGGGCGAACCTTCCGTCCGGGGAGAAGATGATGGACCCCCGGTACCGGGATGTGAAGAGCACACAGATACCGAAAGTCGATCTTCCGGGCGGCACCGTCGTCAATGTTATCGCAGGTGAAGTATCAGGTATCAGGGGGCCGGTACACGATGTCGTTATCGACCCGGAATATATTGACGTTACGGTGCCCGCGAAGTCGGAGTTCACGCATACGGTAAGGAAGGGACACAGGGTCTTCGCCTATGTGATCGAAGGCAGGGGATGCTTCTGCGGGAAGAAAGATCCTTCTCCCCATGAAGCGGAAGGCGACGGTAATTTTGATAGTCGGCGCGACCCGTTTGTAGAAGATACGGCGGTCGTGCTCTTCGAGGACGGGGACGACGATGAAATTACGGTATCAGCCGGGGTAAACGGGGTACGGTTCCTGCTCGTTTCCGGAAGACCCCTGAACGAGCCCGTGGCCTGGCGGGGTCCCATCGTCATGAACACCCGGGAGGAGCTTCGGACTGCATTCGAGGAGTACAGCAATGGAACATTTATTAAATATGACGGGTCATAACGAACGGTGGTGAAATCCGGTGGCATACGACGAAGACCTTGACCGTCGCATCACGGAGGCGGTGGAAGACTGGCCTGCGGTCAGAAAAAAGATGTTCGGAGGGACCTGCCATTTACTGAACGGCAACATGGTGTGCGGAGTGCTGGAAGACCGCCTCATACTGCGTCTCGGGGAGCGAGCCGCCGGTGAGGCGCTCGCTCAGGATTCCGTGCAGCCCTTCGATATCACGGGCAGGCCCATGAAAGGCTGGGTCATGGTCGAAAAGATAGAGACGGAGGGAGCCGAGCTCCATCAATGGCTGAAGAGGGCGCGTGCTTTCGTGGAAACCCTCCCGTCGAAATAACCCTCACTGATTAATGAAGTTCGAAGTAACCTCTTCCGAACAAACAAAGCATAAACCACTTAATTGCATGCCTGCTTCCTATCATCGCTCTTAAAGAATAAAGTAATTGAGATAAAAACATTTTCTTATATAATGCAGGTATATTTATTATACATTTTTATAATAAATCTCTTTCGGAGTCTATATATGCAAAAAAATAGAATATATCGTGTATCGCTTTTTATTCTGGTGATAATCGTTTTCATTCAGGTTAACAGTTGTTCCCTCTTCGACGGAGGATCCGGTGGTGGGGACGAAGACTCGGATGATGGAGGCGCATCATCGGGGGAAGCCGATTCCATAAGAGAGCTCATCCAGTCTATTCCCCACCTCGACTGGCCGCAGCCAACAAATGGGGAGGTAAACGTCGGATCAGAGGAGGAAGTGGAATCGGGCGATGAAAATTACACCTGTACGAAGCAGAGGAAAGAATACGGCAAACAAACGAATCAGCCGACCCTCATAGACACGCAGCCCGATATCATCTGGCCCGGGGCACTGATCAAGGGAAGGTCTCTTCTTGAAACCGGAGGATTTTCGCCCATCACCGGGGACAGAAACCCGGTAACGATATTCGTTTCGCTGGAAGTTCCGGGTTTCCAGGACAGGACCGTCACGGTTGAAAATCCCGCGGGCTCATCGATAACTGAGGCAATGGCCGAAATACTGGCCTCTTATGCGGGCGATTCCCCGACGACCGCGAATATTTCCTACGACGAGGAATGCGTTCACTCCTACGAGCAGCTGAGCCTCGCGATCGACGCGAACGTGGAGTGGCCGGGAGGGTCGAGAATTTCATCGAAATTCGATTTTACGGACGAAACGGTGAAATCCAGGATGGCCGTGCGGTTTTATCAGGTGTATTACTCTATCAGTGTCGATACACCATCCAGCCCTGAGGGTGTCTTTTCGAACACGGTTACGGTGTCGGATCTGGAAACCCAGATGGGGGCGGGTAATCCCCCCCTCTATGTCTCGAGGGTGGTTTTCGGAAGAATGGTGCTCTTCCTCTTCGAATCGGAGCACAACGCGCAGGAGGTCGGGGCCTCGTTCGAGGCGGCGTACAGCGGATGTGTTGAGGCTGAGGGCTCCGTCGACACACGACAGAAATCCATACTCGACAGCAGTAAAATCAACGCCGTGGTTTACGGCGGGAGCGGAACGGATGCCGCGGAAGTCGTGATAAACGGATACGAGGGCCTCAAAACCTATATCGAGAACGGAGCGGAGTTCGGACCGGATTCCCCCGGTGCTCCCATAGCCTTTGAATTGCGGTATCTCGCTGACAACGACTCGTGCAACATCGTTTTCTACTCCCAGTACGATACGTATGAATACCAGCGAATAAGTGATATTTACAAGGTAACGTTGAAAAACATACATTGCAACGCGGATGATGAAGCGGGTAGTCATGCGGAAATTTACGGCTGGCTGGGCACCTGCATAGCGGGTGATATTTCGTCGCAAATCGTTTTGTGGGAAAAGGATGAAGACGGGGCGGTCGAAATCGAAGAAGGCAGTGATTATCAAATAAACAGCTACGGTTTTCTCGAGTTTCCCTCAGGCGCGGATTACGATGCCGCAATCACGCTTCGCGGGCACCTCTACGAGGACGACACGACGGGAGACGACGATCTCGGTTTCAATTATATAAATGTTCTCCTTTCGGACGACCTGAGTGCCGAAAAGAGTGTTGTTTTTTACGAGGAAGGAGGAGGATCCACGAAGGTTACCGCGAATTATGTAATTGAACCCGTGAACTGATTACTCGATGAACCCGAAGGGGTATCCGCTCACCTCGATCGTCAGCTCCTCTACGGTGAAATAAACAGAGGCATCCTGAACGAGGGGCGGGTAGATCCAGATCTTGATCCCGATCCTGAACAGTCCCTGCGATAAGATGGAGTACGCGGGAGAATCCTGATCCACGAGGAAAGCGAATTCCAAGGCCTGCTCCTCACCCGGGCGGATCGCGGGGTACTCCTTACTGCCGGCTTCGGTCCCGTCGGGGTACAGCGCGGCATCCGCCTCGGCGATGTACCCGGTAACCTCGCTTCCTGGAATGGTGGCCTGACCGTCGTTTTCGAGCATGAGACGACCGTCTATTCTTACCGTGAGACGGACCTGATCCGGGGGTGATGGCATGGGGGAAACGATCCGTATACCTTCCCTGCTCCTTGCATCGGGTCCCGATGACTCCGTGTCGAGCTGTATGGACGGGAGCATGTATATGACGAGCCCGCTGTTGCGCGGTACCATGGTGCTTCCCTGCAGCCCGGATTCGCTCATATTTGCAAGCGCGTCGATTTTCAGAACGTATTGCGTCTGTGCAGCGCAGGACACGGTAAGAAGCAAGACGATAAAGAGAACTGTTATAGTGGCATATCGCATATTTCGGTTACCTTATTTTTTGTCCCGGGGAATACCTGCCCGTGTGTACGGCTATACCGTACACACGCCCGCCCACGAGGGGCGCTTCATGGTTTGTCACCGCTATCTCGGCCCATCGATTTTTCATACGTGTTCCGATCGAGGTCCCGAAACGGCTCGAACCGTCCCAGCCGACTCCCGTTCGGAAGAATGTCCGCTTTCCGAGAATGAGGATACCGGTGTGGAAAACCCATCCCGTCACATACCCGATATCACCCGCCAAAACCAGTTCCCCGAAACGGGAATGGAGGGCGTAGGCGGCGTTGGAAAAGACGCCCGGGAGAAAACGGCTGAAAGACCTGGATGCAGGAATTTCCTCTTCCGTCCCGTAGGTGTTGAAATCGCTCTCGTACCCGTTCAGCTTTACGAATCCCAGTAGATTGAGAGCACCGATACCGAGGGTGAGAGGGCCCCGCTCGAACACCACGCCGGAGTCGAACCGCATTCCGTATCCGCCTCCTCGGCCCGGATAGAGGTAGAAATAATTCCATTCCATGCCCGCGAAAACCGGTACGGCACGTGCATCGGTCGCCATATTTATGAAAATATCGCCGTCAATATAACCGGCCATATAGAAGAGAAGGAGACGTGCTCCAAAGAAGGTTCTGCTGTTTTCCCGTTCATGAACGGGCGCGGCGAAGGTCAGGCTCTGGCTGATCCCTGATTGTAGGGAACCCCCTCCTCTTATGGAGTATTCGGTAAGGGGAGAGAATTCGGTGGTTTCCAGGGCACTCGAAAGATCGCTGTCCGGAAAGAACCGGTACCCGCCCCCTCCGGTGAAAACACCGGTCCTGAAGTACAAGTTATCTATCCGAAGGGGCAGGGCCACCAGAGGAGGAGGAATGAGCGGGGTGCCGCCCACGCTCATTCCCCGTGTTCCGATGGAATCCCTGAATAGGAGCGGGTTCCCGTTCCCGTCTTCGATACGCACGCTTCCTTCTTCGACGCTCAGTACCACCTTCTCGGGGCTGACCGCGGGATTGAGGAGAAAACTCGAGGGATGGGAAACCTGATCGTAAAACGTTAAAAAATCGAAATTGGTTCGAAAATCATCCCGATTATTTTTGTAGAGCAGGGGGTTTCTAGAGGGTACGAGAAGCCCGAGAAGCCCGACCGGTACCTGTATTCCGGGATTGTAGCCGTAGCGGGGAGGGTATGCCTCGTACGCCGGATTCTTCGGTCCAAGGGCGGGGTGGGGAACGACCGCTCCGCCCATACCCGCACCCCCGAAGGGGAAAAGGTTCGAGACAGTCATGAAGATAAGAAGGAGGACCGTCGCTGTTCCTGTAAACCGCCGGAGCTTCATAAATTCGGCATCCCTGAACGGGACGGGCAGTGGATCCCGCTTACGGGAAAGTATACATCTTATCTCGGTCCTGTACAAGCCGGAGTGGAGGTGGAAACGGGGGGAGCTCTATTCACCCTCCAGTACGGGTTTGTCGCTGCTCCTAACCGGAAGCTGTGCCTCGCTCAGTCGGCTCCGGAACCTCCCCATGCCGATTTTCTCCCCGGGGATGTCCCCGGCGATGAGATACTGCCGGTCAGGGTGAAGCCGCCGTATGACATCGGGGTCCGACGCGTAACCACTCACCGCCTCGAGCCCTTCGGGAGTCAGAACGAAAACCGGTATTTTTTTCGTGATCTGGAGGATCGCCTTCTTTCCCACCTGTTCCCTGACCCTGGAAGACCCGCAGCTCCATATCACGTCCGCGTAATCAATCATTTCCTTCACCCTGCTCTCGGACACGCCGGTACAGCAAATCATGAAGATGTAACATTTTACCCCGATGGATTCGTAAAAAATCCTCAGCTCTTTCAGATCCTCCCCCATGTACCCGTTGACCGTGACCGCGACCCGCCCGTATCCGAGCCGCGCGGCTTCCCTAGCCGCCGCTTTCTGGTCAACCCTGCCGTTTTCAAAAGGAACGGCGCACCCTGCGTCCCGCAGGCGGCTGATGACGCCTTGCAGGGGGGTGGTGTGGAAGAGGCCGTTCATCCTGGCGCCTATCCCCTGTACAATCTCCGGTTTACCGGTTATGACGCTGCCGGCACCGTCGCATGCCACGACCGCTCCGTCGATCGTTTTCTTTTTCAGCGCGTACATGAGGAACTCGGACGCCCCGTAGGGAACCGCGATCGTGTTTCTGACCAACTCCCTGTTGTCGGTGAAGAAACCGTATGTGGAAATCTTGTCCTCAACGATCTCTTTAATGGCATTCTTTATATCAGAGGGGGATAAAGCCCCGTTCCATTTATCATGGTAAAAGAACCGCACGAGCGGGCAGTAAGTCATGTTCGGATCCGTCACCGCCAGAACACGGCCGCCGGAGATGCCGACAAACGATGAGAAGAGCCTGATGACATGCAGGTCAGTGAGTAAAGCGGGATCGATACCGAGTTTCGCAAAAATCTTTTTCTTGTTCATTTCGGTTCCAGTATAGGGGGGATGCGGGTGCGGAACAATTCCTACACCCTAAGGGCTGTTCGTCATTATATTGTGCAAATGCCGATCTGCAAATATCTCTCTAATAGTCGAAGACGTAAAGGGGAAATAGCAGGGCCGGTTTCGTATCAGGCCCGGTATATTATATGAAAACTAAACTGATCAACGAAGGAACGAAGTGGACGCTTCGATCCATGAAGAAGTTTGTCTGGGCGGTCGTGGGTATTATCGCTCTTCAGTTCATCCAGAACTACGCGTTTACCCTTCTGCCGCGTGTGGGTGTCAATTTTATTTTCGAGCTCTTCACCCCTGAAAACATCCATCTTATATACCGGTATTTTTTTATCGCCCTTGGGATTGTATTCATCAGGGGAGCCCTCGCCTATGGATCGACCTATTCGCTCAGCGTGGTTTCTGAGAGCTCCATAAACAACCTGCGCAACCGTTTTTTTCAGAAGCTCATCTGCCTTCCGCTCAATTACTACAAGAGGAACAAAACGGGCAATTTCATCTCCATGACCATAGACGACATGGAGAAGATACGGATCAACCTCTACGAGGGTATAATCCGTATCATATCGCATGTGGCCTACGTGGTACTCGTGATCGTCAAGCTTCTGCTCCTCAACTCGCTCCTCACGGTCATCAGCCTGTCCGTTATTCCCGTGCTCTACGTGCTGTTCAAGATACTGGGAACCCGCCTGCGGATTACCTCCCGCAAGCTCCAGCAGAATGTAGCGAACATTTCGACGAACCTCCATGAAACACTCACTGCCGTGGACGTAGTGAAGGCCTTTGCGAAGGAGGATTACGAGATAGAACGATTCGGTAAAACCGCGGGAAAGTACAAGAAAACAGTGCTCAAGCTGAAAGTCCTCGCGAACCTGGTCAAACCGCTGAACGAGTTCGTCATATACTTCTTCGCCTTCATACTCATCGGGATAGCGGGACTCTTCATTGTCAGGGGCGGGTGGACTGTCAAGGGACTGAGCGAGTACATGCTTCTCCTTGGCATACTTTTTAACCCGATCAGCAATATTCCGAAGACACTGACGAGCTTCAAGGTCGTGAGCGCCTCGGTCGACCGTATCTTCTCGGTTGCGGGAACCGAAAACACTATTAGGGAGATTGAGCGGCCCGTGGAAAAAAAGATCGAGGGAAGGGTGAGGTTCGAAAACGTCTCCTTCGCCTATGACAAGGAGCGGATTTTAAAGAACATCGACTTCGAGGTGGAAAAAGGCGAGATCGTGGCGCTTGTCGGATCATCGGGAGCGGGCAAGACGACCATCGTCAATCTCATCCCCCGGTTCTACGATCCCACGGACGGAAGGGTGGAGATTGACGGCACGGACGTGCGGAACTACTCCATCAGGTGTTTGCGCTCGCAGATTGGAATCGTGTCGCAAAACGTCCTGCTTTTCAACGATACCATATACGAGAACATTCGCTACTCGAAACGTGACGCATCAAAGGAGGAGATAATCGAGGCCTCCAGGAAGGCGCACGCTTTCGAATTCATCAGTTCCCTCCCAAAGGGATTCGAGACCGTGGTGGGAGAGAAGGGAACGAGGCTGTCCGGCGGGGAAAAACAGAGGATAGCCATCGCGCGTACGGTGCTCATTAACCCGCAGGTACTCATCCTGGATGAAGCGACTTCGGCGCTCGATTCGGAGTCGGAGCATTACATACAGGTTGCGCTGAACGAGCTTATGAAGGGTAAAACGTCCGTGGTTATCGCCCACAGGCTCTCCACCATCACGCATGCTACCAAGGTTCTGATAATCGAGAATGGAGAAATCATCGAGACGGGAACACATGAAGAGCTCCTGCAGATCAGCCGGACCTACAAACGGCTCTACGAGCTGCAGTATTTCAGGTAAGCACCGGGACCTTTGAATCATTCGATAAATAGGGAAAGACATTCTTATGCATGAAGTACATTGTTCTCCCGTACAGGAGATCGTCGGTGTTCTTAAGGGCGGGCACACGGGCACCATTCCCAGGGCCGTTCTTCTGAACTCGCCCACGGTCGAGATGATGGAGCGGTCCGGAGCCTCATGGCCCGAAGCTCACCGGAAGGCCGAGGATATGGCGCGGCTCGCTGCGGAGATACACAGGTCCACCGGATTCCACGCGGTGAACCTTCCGTGGGACGCGTGCGTTGAGCTCGAGGCGCTCGGCGGCGGCTCGGATACGGGCACATTGCCCACTTCCATACCTGCGGCGATCGAGCCCGCCTTCAGGAACACGGAGGATGTTGAAATCCCCCCTGATATTTTTGACAGGGGAAGGTTCCCCGTTGTCCTCGAGGCCGTGGGCAGGACGAAGAAGATGGTAGGGGACGACGCGGCGGTCGTTCCGCTCGTTGAAGGGCCGCTCAACATCTCCTGTCAGGCGATAGGCGTAAACCGGATGTACCGGATGTTTATCAGGGACCCTGCCGCCGTGGCCCGCATCCTGGATATCTTCGCCGATCTCTGTGTGCGGTACGCCGCCAAGCTGCTGGAGGCGGGAGGCGACGTCATACAGCTCAGCGACCCCTTTACACAGGGGCTTACCGCTTCCCGTTTCAAGGAGATGATGATTCCGGCTTACAGGAAAATTAGCAGCGGGGTTAAAGGTCCGATCTTTCTTCATATATGCGGTAATACGGGGCACCTGCTGGAGCACCTTCCCGAGTCCGGATTATCCGCGTTTTCATTCGACTCGCCCTGCGTGACCGCAGCACAGGTGAAGGACGCAATCGGCTCACAAATGCGGGTAATCGGATCGGTACCGACAGTAACGCATATTCTCGAGGGCAGCGAGCAGGATGTCTTCGACGCTTCGATCAAATGCATGGAGGACGGTGTCGACATTCTCTCGCCCTCATGCGGACTGCCCCCTGAAGCGCCCCTTCCAAACCTCAGGGCCATGGTACGGGCGATAGAAAGTTATAACGAGCGGCTGGGGATCACGTGACGTTGCATACAAAGCTTTGCTTCAAGTCAAAAATCGGAGCTACCTCACGTTGCATATGAAACTTTGCTTCATGTCAAAAATCGGAGCTCCCTCACGTTGCATATGAAACTTTGCTTCATGTCAAAAATCGGAGCTCCCTCACGTTGCATATGAAGCTTTGCTTCATGTCAAAAATCGGAGCTACCTCACGTTGCATATGAAACTTTGCTTCATGTCAAAAATCGGAGCTACCTCACGTTGCATATGAAACTTTGCTTCATCTCAAAAATCGGAGCTACCTCACGTTGCATATGAAACTTTGCTTCATGTCTGTGTAGGAGATCGAGCACCCCTTCCCCATGGTTCTTTCAGCCTCTTCGACCGCCTCCTCCACCGTTGCAAACGGTTCGAAGCCGATCCTCCGGGCGGTTTCGAAATCCGAAGCTCCGGCAAGAAAGACCCTGCCCGCATACCTGAGTCCGTAGGCCCCCTGTCCCCACAGTATGAGGGGATGCACCCCGTGAAAACCGAAACCGTACCGGTATTTATGTATGTACTCCGGCCTGTGGGCGAATTCCTCCGCGTAGAGCTCCCAGAGCTCGAAGGGGTCCTGCATGACCGGAAGCAGCTTTTCGAAGAACTCGACATACGAGGGGTACTTGACCCCGTCGAATTGTTTATAGCAGGGGTGAACGAGTATGAGCACCCCCCCCTCTTTTACGAGCGGCTTGTTCTGGAAGAGACCGAAGCTGTAGGAGAGTCCGAGGTTTCTCACCAGGACGGGATTAATTATTGAGAGTTTCGAGTAGGGGTCGCGGTCGTTTCCCATTGCGTGTACCACCACGTCGGACTGGCCCTGCACGTCCACGACATGCTGACCCTGTATGATTTTCAGGGAATGTTGATGCGCTTCAGGCGGATGACCGGCCACCACGTTCACGAGCTCCTGGGGCATCGCGTTGTTCATCGTTCCCTCTATGATGAAGTAACGCCTGCCCCGGTCCGCGAGAGCGTTCTCTATGACCTCGCCCATCTCATTCAGCAGCCTGGGGAAGGCCGAACGCTCGGGATCCATGGTTGATTTGCCCGACGCCCTGGGGTAGGGGCGGTGATGATGCCGAATACTCCTGTATGAGCTGAGGCCCACGACCGCGGATTTCCACCCTCCGTTGAAGGGAGACCAGGGATTGCTCACGTAAATGAACTGGTCGGAGTCCGTTACGAGCCTCGAGACCTCGACTTCCATGCCCCGCTTCGTCTCACCCAGGAATACGAGCCCGTCCCTGTCCTCGGCATCGTGGTTGAAGAGTTTGCTCGGCCCCCACCGGTACGCGATGTCGTCTCCAAGGAAGGTCGAAAGCTCCCTGGTCGTCCACTTCCTGTGAAGCCCGACCGCGCATACGAGCCGGATCCGCTGCCTGTCCACACCGATCTTTTCAAGCTCCTCGAGCAGCACTTTGATGGCGACACCCCTGAAATCCGGACCTTTCTGGGCCGGGGCGAAGCCGATGGGATCGTCGAACCCGATAGAGACCGTGGATTTCGGTCCAACCAGCCGTTCGAGCGGCTCATGCGCGATAGGGTTTGCAAGGGCGTCCCGGACGGCCTTGGCCGGGTCCGGAAGGGACGGGAGAGGCTCGGCCGCAGTGCGGATCACCCTCGTTCTTTTTGGAAGGGAGACCGAAACGGCGGAGTCTCCGCTCGGTATTGACAAGCGGGATTCGGGCATGGTTTCCTCCTTAATTGGGGCTGAGTGTGTACTCAGCTCACTATACCGGAGGGTAAATACCGTGTAAAGAAAAAGCCGGTTTAAAAATTACAAATATGTGGCTTTTGAAATATTGACAAGATTTTAGGAACATGGTAGCATAATGCCAGAATATTAGCGTGTTTTGTGTTTTCATGCAGTTATGAAGCATCAGGATTTTCATCTCGTATTAATCAGCGCTTAACACAATCGGGCCATTATAGCCTGGGTGAGGCGGACGCAGTATAAACTCTCATATATGGATACGGTCATGAATGGTAGTATTGAAAAGATACTGGGAAAGAAGGTAGGCGGAGTCAGAGTCGTTCCGCTCGTTACCAAGATTATAACCCTGTTCGTGCTCTTCCTTCTGGTCGCCGGTTTTGCGACCAACTACATCAACCTCCTCCTCAACAGGGGAGAGCAGGTCAAGCTCATGAACCGGCTGCTCGTCAAGGACCTCAAGGACCTCTATGTATTCACCTCGAATCAGCATGAGATATATACCTACAACAACGATTACGAGGGCGCCGTCAACAGCATCGTGGAGAAGGCGCTGCGCGAGCTTAAGGGCGATAGATCGATCGCCATGGGGGTCAAGGACGACGGTACGGTCATGTTCATCGCCTCGAAGACGGTGCGGATGGATGTCTTCGAAGACGGCAAGGCGCTGGCCATGCTTAAAAGTTCAAAAACCGAGACGGGCGGTGAGGGGTCCTTTAATTTTAATCACAGGGGAAAGGAATACTTCGGCCTTTATAAGTACAATGCCAAGTGGGACATATACCTCGTGCGGGCGGAGGAACTCGACGAGTTCTACGAGGATTCGCGGTCTATATTCAGGAAGATATCCTACATCATCATTCTGATTGTCGTCGTCTGTACGGTGCTCGGTATATTCATCATCAGGTTCGTGCTGCGCTACGTGCAGAATATCACGAATGAAATCATGTCCATGCAGGAGAGTCAGAAGATCGGCCTTATCGATCTCTCGAGCGCGCCGAACGACGATGTGACCTATCTCGGTATGGCATTCAATTCGCTCGCGAACACGATCGACAACCTGATGACCATATTCAGGAAGTTCGTTACGAGGGATGTGGTTTTAAAGGCCTATAAGGAGCGGGAGGTCAGGCTCGAGGGATCGAGCCAGGACCTCGCGATACTCTTCTCGGATATAAAAGGTTTTACTTATATGACCGAGACCCTCGGCACCGATATTATTCAGCTCCTCAATATTCATTACAACCGTGCCATCAAGCAGATACACGATCATGACGGCATCATCGGGTCCATAATCGGCGACGCGCTCCTTGCCCTCTTCGGTACGATCCAGGAATCGAAAGGGAACAAATCCCATCACGCCGTGAGCGCGGCATATGAGATACAGGAGGTCGCATCCCAGCTCAGAGAGGAGATGCATCAGCGGAAAGAGGAGATCGTCAAGAAGAAGGGTGCGCTCACACAGATGGAGGAAAATATATATAAGGCCGTTCTTCTTCAAGTGGGCGTGGGAATAGACGGAGGAGACGTTTTTTACGGTAATGTCGGATCCAACGAGAGGATGACGAATACCGCTATCGGCGACAATGTGAACGCCGCCTCCCGCCTCGAGGGGCTTACGAGGATTTACAAGGTTCCCGTTATCTGCTCGAAATACGTAAAGGACGAGGTGGAGAAGGAGACCGGCGATTTTCTCTTCCTCGAGATCGATCAGGTCCAGGTGAAGGGCAAGACGCTCGCAAAGCGGGTATTCTGGCCCGTACCGAAGACGAATATCGACGATGATTTCAAGAGGGACATGGAGCTCTTCTCCTCGGCCCTGCAGCTCTACTACAAGGGCAAATGGAAAGAGGCCCTCGGTATGTTCGAGCGCTGCACGCTCCCGCTGGCGGAGGTCTTCCGCATGAGAACGAAGGGTTATCAATGTCCCAAGGACTGGAGTGGAGTATGGACAATGAAGACAAAGTAAAGGACGTCGTAGCTCTGAGCAAGAAGTACTTCCTCAGAGAAATAATACGCGAAATCAGGGAAGGAAGACCCCAGTACGATCTCGAACAGGAATTCGTCCGGACTAAGAAGAACCGCAGGATGGCCGTTCTATTCGTTATCGCGGGCTTCATCGCTCTCTTCGCCGCGGCGTCGATCGGAGTAACCTATCTCATTCAGCGGGAGAGCAGGCGTGTAAAGGTTGATATCAGCGAGTTCAAGGATGTGAATCTGCGGGACGTGCTCGATGTAGCCAAGAAGAACGAAAACGAAATGAAGGTCGCGCAGCGCGAGCTCGAGGATATGCGGGCCGAGATGAACCAGAAAATCATGGATATCAGGAGCGATGCGGATCAGCAGGTCGAGCTTGTCAATAACAGGCAGATTTCCGATGCTGATAAACAGCAGCAGATAAACGGAATAAGGCTCAGGGAGAAGAAGGCGGTAGAGGGGGTCGAATCCGAATACAACGAGCGGATCATGCTCAAGGAGGAGGAGATTTCCGTTATTCAGGAAAAGATAGACGAGTACGACGCGCGGCTTGTCGAGCAGGCCAAGGAGCAGGAGGAGATTTTCAACAACCAGGCGCGTGTGCACGATATCGAGATGGAGAACACGGTATCGTACTACGAGAAAAAGATTGTCGAGCTGAACAGGGACCACGCGCAGGAGCTCGAATCGGCCACGGCCCATCAGCGCGAAATGATAGAGCTGCTGAAAAAGAACCACAAGGCCGAGGTTGAAAGGCTCACCCTTTTGTACAACCCCGTCTTTTCAGAAGAGCGGATAAACGAGGTTCTCGGGCGGGATATGGACGCCGATGCGGTGAAAGTCTCGCCGCTCGACAAATACGAGGCGATTCTGCAGAAGGAGGGGGTGCTGAGCAGGGCGGAATACCGCTCCATGGCCGGAAAGCTGGGGGATATCTCGCTCCTCATCGACCGGCTTCAGGACATACCCTATATCAACTCCGTTCCCGGCGCCATCGACCGTGTCGAGCATATGGGACACGGCCTGATAAGGGACTATGAAAAGATGAAGGGCCGTTTTATCGATACCATAGAGAAGAAAGACGGGACCATTGCCGCGCGTGAGGAAACCATACGGCAGAAGAACGATATCATAACCGCTAAGGACGGGATCATAGAGCAGTACCTCTACTCGCTCGAATATCTTACCCATAATAAAAGGGAAAACGGCTATATCATCGATCAGCGTAATCCCGATGCGCTCGTCGTATACCTGAACGAGATATATAAAATCCAGGACGGAGACGCCGGGTATGTCTTCAGGAAGGAAGACGAGTACATCGCCACGGTCCGGTTTCACGTTTCCGGGGACGTGGTTACGGTATCCGTGGTCGATCTCGGGCAGGAAGACAAGCCGATAGAACCCTTTGACAGGATTTTGATCCACATTCAATAGGAGAAACGGAAATGAGACGAAGAGACCTCACCCTGATAATAGTCATACTGGCCATACTGGTCCCGGCCGCCCTGTTCTCACAGGATCTCGAAGCGGAGGGATATTCCCTCCTGTCCACCAGGCAGAAGGGGGATGCGACGATCTACGAGGTACGGGACCGGGAGGGGAATACAATAACGATACAGTCGGGTACAGCACTTACCCGTGCCACAGTGGGTCTTCTCAAAACCCTTCATGACGACTTTTATACGTGGAACGATATGCGCGTGGATACGATGAGCCTGATCATCTCGGAAGAGACGGCTGAGATAAGCGTCGTGCCTTCGAGTTATGAATACGGAGGCGTCGATCTCACGGACTACATGCCTTCCGGCATGCAGTTCTACTACGACGGTTTTCTCGAGTATGATTTCAGGCTGAAGGTCGAAGCACTCTTCCTCCGTATACGCGGCAGGTATGAGGGTGAGCGCGAGCTGAGCGAGAAGCTCGTCACCGCGATCAAGGACCCGTATGCATACATACAATCCTACGATCAGGAGTTTTTTATCAGGAAGTTCATGGAAATGGACCTGAAAGCCGAGCAGTTCGAGTCCGCGCTCGGCACGCTCGGGAGCGATCTCGAGGAGCTCGTTGACAGGGCGTACGCGGCGTACGAATTTTTACGGGAGGACAATGAAAGGCTCGAGGAAGCGGGCATACTCCTGAGAGACCGTCTGTTTGCCCTGGAGGATGACCACGAGGCATTGGAGAGGGCGCATCAGGATCTGCAGGATGAGGTTAAAACGCTCGAGGGCATGGTCAGGGAAATGGGAGAGGACCTTTCGGGGCAGCACCTGGCGCTCGTGGATGAGTTCGCACTGCTCAAGCAGGCGGTTACTACCCTCCATAACAAGGGATTGTTCGGAAAGGGAAAGCCGATCGCCGCAAGCGCCCGGGACCGTCTCATAGAGATGAAGAAGGCCGAACCTTCACTCTCGCAGGAGGAGGCCATGGCAAGGCTCAAGGAGGAGGAGATAACCATGACGAAGCGCGAGATCTCACTCGTTTTCGCGGTCTATTTCAACGAGTTCGAATAAAGGGGTTTACGCCGGCATTTACTTCCCGGTGTCGTCCGATTCGTGTTCAGTTTCCCCCATCTCTTTCTTAATGAATTCCTCCTCGAGGTTTTTGAGCCCCCCGCCCTTGAACACGAACGCGCTGAGAAAATTGAAGAGAATGCCTATGCCCCAGAATCCGGCCACCCAGAGCCACCACTGATGGCCGCGCGAAGTGACGTTATTGATGACGGCGAGGACGATTATGACGGCAAGGTAGGTGATGAAGTGTCTGATGAAGGATACTTTTCCTTGAGCGATTTTCTTCGCCTCTTCGTAGGTCTTACCTTCGTTTGACATGATTTCCCTCCGAAAGCAGTGGAGCTTTCATAACCTTTTATTATACACCCACCGGGGTGGTCCAGTGCGACAATAAAATGATAACAGCAAACATCCGGCGTGAATAGGGATAAAGGGTCTTCATGGACGTATCCATGGAAGTCAAGGCCGCTATGCCGCAGCCGGTGAAACGAAGCTCTCCGTAATGAACATCTCCGTATTGTCCATGAGGTTGATGACGACCCTGTCTTTCAGCTGTTTTCCCCGGGGGTCGGTGAGGAGCTGTATAACGGGCCGCACCGCTCCTTCGTTCTGCTCGAGCACCCGTGCGATGCTTCCGTTATTGAGACGCACGAGTCCCCCGATGGGGTAGATGCCTATCAGCCTCTGAAATATCCCGACGAATTCCGAGTTGAAGTGTGTTCCGCTTTCCGACATGATGATCATCATGGCGTTGTTCGTCTTCATCGCCTTCTTGTACGCCCTGTCAGAGGTGAGAGCGTCGTACACGTCGGCTATGGCCGTAATGTGTATGGTGTCGGGCATATCATCCTGTGTCAGTCCCAGCGGATATCCGCTTCCGTCGCACCGTTCATGATGCCCTCTCGCAACGAGGGCCATTTCTTCGGAGATCCCGTTTTCCTTCAGAATCTCATACCCCTTCAAGGGATGCGTCTTCATCTCATCCCACTCTTCGGCGCTCAGGTTATCCGGCTTGTTCAGAATGGCCGGATTTATGAGCATTTTCCCCACATCGTGGAGCAGGGCGCCGGTGCAGAATAATTCCAGTTCCTTTCCCGATATGCCGTAGTCGCGCGCAATAATTGTTGCGTAGGCCGCGACATTGACGGAGTGAACGAATGTGTATTCGTCCACCATGCGCATCCCCGCGATGTTCATGAATGCCTCTCTGTTCTTCGCGATTGCGTTTATAATTTCCCGGGCAGCGCTGCGCGACGATTCGATATCGAGTGTTTCCCCACTGGATATGGAATGCAGGATGGTATGCGCGGTTTTCACCGCCTTCTTCTTTGTCGACTCGACCACGGGGTCGTCGATCTTCAGTATCGTTTTACCGCCCCTGTTGATGAAAATCTTCCCTTCGATTGATTCAGGGAAGGTGAAGGGTACACCTCCGATTTTTTTTGCGTCAGGAGGCATGGGAATGGTGAGGTTTGTATCCTCTGCTTTTTCCTCAACCGGAACCGTCTGAATATTTCTCTTTTTAAGAACGAAAATGAGGTCTTTTGACAGCGGGAGCCCCTTCTTGATAAGCAGGAGCTTTGAATCCGAAGAGTAGATATTTACTGCAAGGGTCATCCCCGGTTTGAGCAGTTCAACGGGTATCCGTCGTGCTTTCAGGTTCGGTTCTCCTCGTACCTTCCAGGTACTATATCGCCATCAGTTTAATTGACGGGGCGGCCGATTTCAAATCACTTCCCCTCCGATCGTTTCAGTCTGAGGAATATATTCCTGATGTAGATACAGGCCCCCATGGACTGCCCGATAATGAAAACAGGGTCGCGCCTCTGTATGGCGTATATCAGGAGCCCGGTCCCGCCGGCGAGGCTCAAATACCAGAAAACCATCGGTATGTAGCTCTCCTTCCTTTTTTCGCTTGCGATCCACTGGATGAGAAAACGCGTGAAAAAACAGAACTGCGCGGTGAATCCGAATACGAGCCAGAAGCTCATATCATCCCCCTTCTGATCAGCTTCTTTATATAGAACGTATCACGCAGTGCCTTAAACATCCTGATATGTCTATTATACCGTTGATATCGAGTGCCTTGCAGCCAGAACAATAATAAAGGACCTGAACGCGAGGAGACGTACCATGAGCGATTTGCTTCCGAAGAGGAGGACAAGCTGCAGGCTCTTATGGATTGAGCGTTCTTGAAACATCTCAGCCCGCCCTCCGGATGCATGTTTACGGTTTATTGTCGGACTCGTTACGCTCGCTCTGCTCCCTTTCTCGGCCTGAGGTAGGCGCCCCAGTAACTCATGCCCACAAAGAAGCCTCCGCCTATCATGTTACCGATCGTAACCGGCAGGAGGTTCCTGTACAGGAAACTTCCCCAGTGCAGTATACCGGGATCGGCTCCCGAGGGTGCCGCGATGCCGGCGTTATGCAGGAATATTCCCACCGGGATGAAATACATGTTGGCGACGCAGTGCTCGAAACCTATGGCGACGAAGGCCATGATCGGAAAGAAGATGGCGAATATCTTTCCGATGGTCTGGCGGGCTGAAAGGGCCATCCACACCGCAAGACACACGAGCCAGTTACATCCGATCGCCCTGAAGAGCGCCTCACCGAAGGGGAGGCTCACCTTGGCGAAAGCGATCCTGACCGCCGCCTGACCCAGCGCACCCCCGCCCGTTTTCCAGAGACCGGACAGGTGGAAGAGCAGGGCGAGTATGAGCGAGCCGATGAAGTTTGCGACATAGACGAGCATCCACCGTTTCAGCATGGTCCCCATGCTTATCTCCCGCGCCAGCGTGCTCGTAATCATGAGGTTGTTGCCCGTAAAGAGCTCGGCCCCTGCGATTACGACGAGCATCAGGCCCACGCTGAACACGGATCCGGCCATGAACTTGGAGAACCCGAGCCCCAAGTGCGCGGCGAGATCGAAGGATACGGTGGTCGAAAGGAGGCCTCCGAACCCGATGTACGCACCCGCCAGTATGCCGAGTACGAAAACCGAGAGCCAGGGGGACGTTACCTTTGTGACGCCCACTTTCTGCGCCACGGTTTCCGCGATGGTGCTCGGTGCCTTGTCCTCAATGCTCGGTACCGGGAACTGGAGCTGTCTTACGATCTGCTCGAAGCGTCCGAGCGCCTTCTTCTCCTCCGTTATCTTCCTCTGGACTGCCCTTTTCACGACTTCTGAAATTTCTTCAGGAGTGAATGGCTTGGATACGTAGTCCATGGCGCCCCGCTTCATGGCCTCTGTTGCTCTTCCGACCGACGGGAATCCGCTGATCATGACTATCGTGGCGTCCGGTGAACGGTTTGAAATCTCCTCCACCACGTCCATTCCGTCGAAACCCGGCATCTTCCAGTCGCAAAGTACCACATCGAATGACGTATCGGATATCAGCTTGAGCCCCTCTTCAGGGCTGTTCGTTGTCACGACGTCGAATCCTTCAGCGGTGAATATCTTTCTGCAGGACTGAAGAACGACATCCTCGTCGTCGATGACGAGCATTCTCTGAGCCATTGGGTGATCCTCCTGTATATTTTTCAAAATGCGGTGTTACCAAATCTCCATTGAAAGACGCTGCTCGAGCCATCTTTTCTGCGTTGGGGTAAGGCTTCCGACATGCTCCTCGATCCAGGGTATGTCACCGGTGAGTATGGCGAGCTTTTCCGGGCCCGTGAGATCGTACTCCTCGAGCGCGTCCGCACTGTCGTAGAAGAGCCTGGATACGAAATCGGTATCATGCGCCGCCCGTTCGAGAACCTTGATGACCGTCTCCTTGTGAATGATCTCCTGGACCTCGGGGGATTTCCGCTTTTGCGCGTTAATGGCCTTGTCCACCGCCGCGATAAGCTCCTCGGGAGTGAAGGGCTTTTCGATATAATCGTTGGCGCCGAGCTTCATGGCCTGAACCGCGGATTTTACCGTTGCATACCCTGTAATAATAATGACGGGGCATGAAGGCCTGGACCTTCTGAGATCCCTCAGTATGCGCATACCCCCGATATAGGGCATTCGAATATCGGAAAGGACGACATCATACTCCTTTTCCAGCGCCGTATCGAGCCCCTGACGGCTGTCGATAGATGTATCCACTTCAAAACCCTCGCCTGACAGGATCTTTCGCACACTGTCCAGAACGATCTGTTCATCGTCAATTACCAGCGCTCTCATTTTCCCTCCTTTTCAGAATCGTGGTTATCGCGTCCAGAAGTTCGTCGGGTGTGAATGGCTTTGATATGAAGTCACGCGCCCCGCTTTCCTTCAGCTCCCTGATGGTCGCGGGGGTAGGGTATCCGCTCATAACGAGCACGGGAAGTTCCGGCCATATATCGAGCGACCACTTTTCCCGGATCTTATCAAGGATGTACACCCCGTCCTGCTGTGGCATCTTGACATCCATGAGCATGAGGTCTATGTACTGTTCTTCTAGCAGATCGATCGCCTCCCTGGCGCTTTCGACAAGAAAGACCCTGTATCCTTCGGCTTCGAGAATTCGTCTGCACGATTCCAGCACTATTTTGTCGTCGTCCACGACGAGTATCTTCCTGGCCTTCAACGGTCTTCCTCCTCGGCAATCGGCATCCAGATGGTAAAAGTGCTCCCCTTTTCCGGTTCGCTTCGAACGCGAATATTTCCTCCATGCCGCGCCACTATACCGTACGATACGGCAAGCCCGAGTCCCGTTCCCTCTCCCACTTCCTTCGTGGTGAAAAAGGGATCGAAGAGCTTGTCGAGATGTTCAGGCTGGATTCCGTTCCCAGTGTCGGAAATGACGATTTCGATTCCTTTTTCCTCCTTCTTGCTCGCCGACATGCTCAGGATGGTTGAAACCGTGACCGTCCCGCCCGGTTCGGTCGCGTCGAAAGCGTTGAGGAGCATGTTCAGAACCACGCTCTGGAGCTGGTTCCGGTCGACGGTGCGCAGGGGGATGTCCTCTCCGGGGTTGAAACTAAGCGTGATACCCTTGACGATCGCCTGGTTTTCCACAAGGCCTATGGCGGCCCTGGTAAGCTTGTTGATGTCCGAGAGCTCCATGTCGAGCTTGGTCTGCCTCGAAAAATCGAGCAGTCCCTTGACTATCTTGCGCACCCTTGCCGTCTCCCGGGCGATTGTTTCCAGATCGGAACGGACTTCCTCGTTCAGGTCATTTCGTTTGAGGAGCATGTGCGTGAAGGTGAGTACTCCGGTAAGGGGGTTGTTGATCTCATGCGCTACACCCGCAGCGAGCCTGCCTATTCCGGCCTGTTTCTCGGATTGCAGGAGTCTCTGCTCGCTTTCAGCACGCTGCCGTTCGTCCCGCCGGCGAAGAGAGGAGAGCATCTGTATGAAGTTGTTCTGGAGAATACCGATTTCGTTTTTCGAGACCATTCCGATATCGGGATCCAGGTTGCCTTCGGAAACTTCGCTGCTCGCACTGATAAGCCGGCGTACCGGCTTCATCAGTTTATTCGTGACGAAAAATCCGAGGCCGATGGCAACGACCATACCCGCGATCGTTATAAGGACGAAGACATTCAGAAGACGCCTGCGCATATCGATATATTTCTTCTCGAGCACGCCCACGTAGAGTATGCCGACGCGCTCGCCCGCTATGTCCACTATGGGCTCGTAAGCGGTTATATACCAGTCACTTACGACAAAAGCCCTGTTCGACCACCGCTCGCCCTCGATGAGCACACGGTCGCGGACCTCCTGCGAGACACGGGTACCCAGGGCCCTCTCGCGTTCAGGGGTGAGAACGTTGGTCGCGATACGGAGGTCCCGATAGAATATAGTGGCGGTACCGATGCTCATCCCCTCGTATTTCTCGTTTTGAAAGACGGTCTCCCGTACCTTGTCGACGATTTTGTTGCTCCTGTTGAGAAGCACACCCCCGTAGAGCACGCCAATGAGCTCCGTTCCGTCGTACAGGGGAAAACCCGCGATGAGGGCCATACCCGAGCTGATTTCATCTTCCTCGCTTGGCGCGGCCCTCGGGGTGGGGCGTATCTTCATTTGCGCACGGCTTGCCAGCTCCGGGTTTTCCTGTAAAAGAAATTCACTCCGGAGTATGGCCGTTCCAGCCACTCCCTCTCCTTTTTTCAGTACCCATGAGGCAATGGGATTGTCCGCGTTCTCAGGGCCGACGGGAACAGGAACGGGTCCTATCCTGCACAACGTGGAGCCGTTCTGGAGCACGATACCGGCGAAATCGAGCTCCACCTTCTGCGCCACGAGCCGGAGCTTATTAATAAGGAGCTCTGTCCGTCTCTGTTCCAACGAAGCCAGCAGGTCGGCGTCCAAAGAGGCGATATCGAGGGCTGTGCGTATGTTTGTCGACTCTGACTCGTATATCTCGCGAGCGGCGTTCAGGTCCAGGCTGATACGCCGCGTAGCCTCGTTCAGGACCGCCTTGTAGAGGAGCTGTCCGCCCATGAACAGGGAGACGATGCCCACGAGCAGGGACACTCCCAGGAAACTGAATATGAGCCTGGCACGAATCGAGTAAAACAATTTTATCCGCCTTGTTTATGAACCGGGAGTTTGTCGATTAACACTATAATATAAACAATTCCTTGTCAATACCATGGGAAAAACACACGGGGACAAATGAAGGCCGGCCATGCGGTTTCGTGCAGAATGAGCTATGAAACCCCCGTTTTCGCTCTCTTCGCCGACTTCTTAACTTTACGGATCCGGACCGCGCAAACCTTGAACTCAGGGATTTTTGCAACGGGATCGAGCGCATCGTTGGTAAGTATGTTGGCCGCAGCCTCGCGAAAGTGGAAAGCCATGAAAACCGACCCGGGCCTGGATCGAAGCGTGACAACGGACCGCGCCGTTACCGTGCCGCGGCGTGAGGATATTTCGGCCATGTCTCCCTCTTTGATTTCCAGTTCCTTTGCATCGGCCGGATTGATCTCGACGAAACCGTCGGGCCGGACTTCGTCGAGCCCGCCGACCCTCCTGCTCATGGTGCCGGTGTGGAAGTGATAGAGGATCCTTCCGGTGGTCAGCACATAGGGATAGTCGTCGTCCGGCAGCTCGGCGGGCGGTATGTATTCGACCGCGTTGAACAGCCCCTTTCCCCTGGTAAACATACCCTTGTGGAGGAAGGGCGTGCCTGCGTGGCTCTTGTCGGGACAGGGCCACTGGAGCCCGAACTTCCTTATCCGTTTGTGGCTGATGCCGCCGTATATGGGCATGATCGACGCCATTTCGTCCATGATCTGGGCCGATCCGGTATATGCCATGGGATAGCCGAGCCTGCTCGACACATCGCAGATTATCTCCCAATCCTGCCGTGCTTCTCCGGGAGGTGGAATGACCTTCTGAAGGAGCTGGACCCGGCGCTCGGTATTGGTAAAGGTCCCGTCCTTCTCCGCGAACGACGCGGCCGGGAGTACGACATCCGCCTTCTCGGCCGTCTCGGAGAGGAAAATATCCTGGACCACGAGGAAATCGAGTGCATCGAGGTCCTTTCTCACGCGGTTGACGTTCGGGTCGGAGAGTGAAGGGTTTTCACCCATTATGTACATCGCCCTGATTTTTCCGCTTTCGACCCCGTGAAGCATCTCGACGACGGTCAGGCCCGGTTCGGGGGAGAGGGAGGCCTCCCACGCTTTTTCGAACTTTTCCTGAATAACGGCATTGTCCACGCGCTGGTATCCCGGGTAGACGTTCGGGAGTGCGCCGAGGTCGCACGCTCCCTGTACGTTGTTTTGCCCGCGCAGGGGGTTAACGCCCGTGCTCATTTTTCCGATATTGCCCGTCAGCATGGAGAGGTTTGCCAGCGAGAGCACATTGTCCGTGCCCGTTGTATGCTGGGTTATTCCCATGCTGTAGACGATGGATGCGGTTTCGGCACCGGCGTAGATGCGTGCCGCTTCCCTTATATCGTCGGGAGGGACTCCCGTAATTTCGGCGGCTCTTTCAGGCGTATACTGCATCACGGTATCGTAGAACCGCTCGAAATTCTCCGTCCTGTTTTCGATGAAAGTCCTGTCCTCGAGGCCCTCGCTCATTATAACGTGCATCATTCCGTTGAAAAGGGCGACGTCCGTGCCGGATTTCTGCCTGAGCCAGCACGTGGAAAAACGAACGAGATCGATTCTCCTGGGGTCCGCTACGATGAGCTTCGCCCCGTTTTTCATGACCGCGGCCTTTATCTCGAGTGCTATAATCGGATGAGCCTCGGTGGTATTCGAACCCGTAACGAAAATACACTTCGCGTTTCTCAGTTCCATGATCGAATTGGTCATCGCACCGCTGCCGAAAGCCCTTGCAAGACCCGCAACCGTGGACGAGTGGCAGAGACGCGCGCAATGGTCCACGTTGTTCGTTCCGACGCAGGCGCGTATGAACTTCTGAAAGATATAGTTCTCCTCATTCGTGCATTTGGCGCTCGAAAGGCCCCCTATTGAATCGGGGCCGTATTCCTTTTTTATACGGGCCAGGTTTTCGGCGGCGAAACCGAGCGCCTCCTCCCAGGAAACCTCAGTGAGGCCGCCCTCCTTTTTAACAAGAGGTTTGGTAAGCCGGTCCGGGTGGTTGATGAAGTGAAGGCCGAATTTGCCCTTTACGCAGAGATTACCCCTGTTTACCGTGTTCTTTTCCGGCGTAGTCACCTTGATGAGCTCGCCATTCTTGGTGTTGAGCTCAACCGTGCAGCCGCAGCCGCAGTAGGGGCATATGGTTTCTTTCTTTTCGAGCTCCCACTCGCGGCCCTTTCCTATGCGGGATTTCTCGACCAGCGCGCCCACCGGGCAGACGCTGATACAGCGCCCGCACGATACACAGGTGGTATCCTGCAGTCCCCTGTCGAAAGGTGTGGATACGCGGGCCCCGAAGCCCCTGTCCCCGATATTTATCGCGCCTTCGTACTGTATTTCACCGCAGGCATGGATGCATCGCTGGCAGAGAATACACTTGTTGTAGTCACGTATAATAAAAGGATCGTCGTCCCGTATCGCGAACTCGTTTTTCTCTCCGCCGAAGGGAGGCTCCTTGATCCCGAACTCGTATGCGTATTTTTCGAGCATACAGTCGCCGCTCTTCTCGCAGGTGATGCACTCGACGTTGTGATCCGAAAGGATGAGCTCCAGGTTTCTTTTACGGGCCCGTTTTACACGCTCCGTGTCGGTATGTATCACCATTCCGTCCGAAGCGGGATGGGAACAGGAGACCGCGAGGTTGCGCATCCCTTCGACCTCGACCACGCATATCCTGCACGAGCTCATGGGCGGCAGGTCCTCCTGGTAGCAGAGATGGGGGATCTCGATGCCGAGCTTTTTCGCCGCCCAGTAGATCGTTACGCCCCTGTTTACGCTCACCTCTTTTCCGTCGATTGTAAGTGTTACGTTATTACCCATTGACCTTCCCCGTTCATAGGTGTGGTTTCTTTATGACTGCGGCCCGTTTTACCGTAAGCCGACTCCCTCTAAGTAATGGTAACCGCGTCGAACCGGCATGAAGCCTGGCACATACCGCACTTTATGCACTTCTCCTGATCGATAATGTGGACCTCTTTTCTTTCTCCCGATATGGCCCCGGCCGGGCATGCCCGCTTGCAGGCGCCGCACCCTACACAGTTGTCGGGATTGATGTCAAACCGGATGAGTTCCTTGCACACGCCTGCAGGACACCTGTGCTCCTCGATATGGGCGAGGTACTCGTCCTTGAAATAGCGTATGGTCGTTAATACCGGGTTCGGGGCGGTCTGGCCGAGCCCGCAGAGGGCGGAATCCTTTATTGAGAGGGCCATATCCTCGAGAAACTCGATATCGGTCTTCTCGCCGCGTCCCTCGCATATGGCGGTGAGCCGTTCGAGCATGCGCTTGGTGCCTATCCTGCAGGGCACGCACTTGCCGCACGATTCGTCCTGGGTGAAATTGAGAAAGTAGCGGGCAACCTCCACCATGCACGTGTCCTCATCCATAACGATCATGCCGCCCGATCCCATGATGCATCCGGCCTTGGCCAGGGATTCGTAATCAACCGGTATGTCTATCATTGAATCAGGGATACAGCCTCCGGAAGGCCCGCCCGTCTGAACCGCCTTGAACTTCTTGCCGTTCGGAATACCGCCGCCGATATCGAAGATGATTTCGCGCAGGGTTATTCCCATGGGTACCTCGACGAGGCCCGTGTTATTGACCTTTCCCACGAGGGAAAAGACCTTCGTACCCTTGCTCGTTTCCGTGCCTATGCTCGAGAACCAGTCGGCGCCGTGAAAGATGATCTTAGGCACGTTGGCCCAGGTTTCGACGTTGTTAATGTTCGTCGGTTTCCCGTTGTAGCCGGACTGGGCCGGAAAGGGGGGCTTGACCCTGGGCTGCGGAAGCTTTCCCATGAGCGAGTTGATGAGCGAAGTCTCCTCACCGCATACGAATGCCCCGGCTCCCCTGGCCACGGATATGGTGAAGGAAAATCCCGTCCCCATTATGTCCTCACCGAGCAGGCCGTATTCTTCGGCCTGTTCGATTGCGCGGTTGATACGCTGAAGGGCAAGGGGATATTCGTTACGAAGATAGATAAAGCCGTGACCGGCTCCGATCGCCCGGGCTCCGATGAGCATGCCCTCGATTACGGCGTGGGGATCGGATTCGACGATGGAGCGGTCCATGAATGCGCCCGGGTCGCCTTCGTCCGCGTTGCAGATAAGGTATTTTTCGTTTCCGGGCTGGGCGCGGCAGATGTCCCACTTCCTTCCCGTGGGAAAACCGGCGCCGCCCCTTCCCCTGAGGCCGGACTTCTTGACCTCCTCGACCACCTCTTCGGGCTTCATATCCACGAGCGCCCGCGCCAGGGCCTTGTAGCCGTCGCGGGCGATGTACTCGTCGATTTCCTCGGGGTTGATAATGCCCCGGTTCGACAGGGCGATAAGGCGCTGCTTACCGAAGAAGCCGATGTCTCTCATCTTCGGGACCGGCCCCTCCTTCTCGGGCGGAGTGTACATGAGCTTTTCCACGGGCCGGCCTTTTAGAAAATGCTCCTCCACGAGATAGGGTACGATGTCCTCGGTGAGCATCTGGTAAAAGATGCCGTCCGGGTGCACGACCATGATCGGCCCGTTTGCGCAGAACCCGTTGCATCCGGTTGTCACGATTTGCACCTCATCCTGAAGGTCCTGCTTTTTAAGCTCTTTTTTGAGTACATCGATAATTTTGAAGGCTCCGTTCGATACGCACCCGGTCCCGGTGCATACCATGAGGTTCATTCTGGGTCGTGGCATTTACGATATCCTCTCGCTTCCTATTGCAAGGGCAAAATCCTGTACGATGGTCCCGCCCATGACGTGTTCCTCGAATATTTTTACGACCTTGTCAGGCGTTAAATCTATGTACTTGACCGGGGGCTCGTCGAGCAGCTCAACCGTTGCCATGGGCTCGTGGCTGCAGAGACCCGCACACCCGGAGGTTGTGAGGATGATGTCTTTTGCATCGATCTTTTCGATCTGCTGGAGAAAACTGTTTAGAATATCCCGGGCGCCTGATGCGATACCGCACGTTCCCATATGGACGGTTATCTTGACCCGCCCCGCGCCCTCGCGAAGCATGGTCGTGGCCTTCATGCGCTGGCTTATTTTGTCGAGATCTTCCGGTTTTAGTTTCATGGTAAAGCTCCTTTCCATACCGTTGCATTCACCCGCAAACGGGAAGCCCGCGGGCGTACGCTGTTTTTTTTCGTCAGTCCGGCTGCATCGGCGATAATCCGAAACCGGACGCTTATGCAAAGAGGTCGTTCGGGTAGAACTTACTCCTGAATGGAAGCATATTCCAGTTCGATTTCAGGATGGGTGATCCTCAGAAGCCGAATCGTCCCCTCGATGTCGCCGAGCGGCTTCCTGTCGGGGTGGCTGAGTCGGAAAGTCGCCTGAATGCGCGTTCCCGATCCCGGTCCCGAATCGATCGTAAGCCTGCCCTCCGCTTCGCGAGCCGCCTGGGCGAGCAGGGGAATGCCGAGCCCCACCTTCTTCTTTAATTTCGATGTATAGAAGGGATCGAGTGCCTTCCGGGCGGATTCCCGGTCCATTCCCTCTCCGTCATCCGTTATCTCGAGCACGAGCAGATCGCGTGAAATATCCTGAGTTATTCGAACGGATATTTTTCCGGCATCCGCGGAGAGCGCATTTTCCACAATATCCAGGATGTGCAGTGATAAATCCTGCACCGCTCCCTCCTTTAGGCCCGATCGTCCCGGCCGGTTGATAATTTAGTTACCCGTAACCCCGTTCTGCAAAGCCTTTCGAATATTCGCGATGCTGACGTCTTCAAGCATCAGCGTGGTGCAGGCCCGCCCGATGTCTTCAATGTGATGGGCATCGGAGAAGAAAAGTCGCGGCAGTCCCACATCGAGATC
>Ga0272442_10001379_pt1 | contig 37101 bp, 29 predicted proteins | sample SSMForm2O_FD_200262 | JGI IMG/M metagenome (GOLD analysis project Ga0272442, IMG submission 200262) | Marine sediment archaeal communities from Little Sippewissett salt marsh, Falmouth, MA, United States - SSM-Form-2O | ecosystem: Environmental > Aquatic > Marine > Wetlands > Sediment ... | reverse complement strand
TTCCCTGCCGCCTTTCTTTCCGACAGAATGAATGTCTACTGTAACAAACTCGTAAAGCTATCTCTAAGCGGCTGCCATGTCAAGCATTTTAACCACTACAATGTATTATTGGCAGCAACGCATGTGTTTTTTTGCTCCTGTACGTGAACCAGTGACGTCGCTGAATGGCTTTCCTCCGAACGACGCCTTTCATTCGTCATGGTATCGGGCAGATACAAACACCGTGTGAACACACCGTACATGTGAATCGCCGTACAGAACCTCCCGCAAATTGACTTTGTACAATTTTAACTAATATTATACTATAATGTATCCATAGTTTTGAAGAAGTAAACAGGATGGCTTCATAAAAGTTAACTTTCGTGGTTCCGCTGCATTGCTCATTACTGCAGTGTTATCTGAATATTGATTTTAGGTACCTGTCGCAGGTGGGAGAGAATATGAAAATAGCCATTTCTTCAACGGGCGCAATGCTCGACGATCTTGTCGATCCCCGGTTCGGTCGCTGTTCATATTATATCGTCGTCAATCCGGAGACGCTGGAATTCGATGCAGTCAAAAATACCGGCGCACACATGCAATGAATTACCCGCGGGACGGCTACCGGGAACCTTGTAGCCGGGAAGAATGTGGATGCGGTGCTTACGGGTACTATCGGCAGGAACGCGACGAAGGCTTTGCGGAGCGGCGGGGTAACAATTTACCTGGGTGCCAAGGGCAAGGTCCGGAATGTGATCGGGTTTTTTAAGGAAGGCCGATATCACGCGCTGTGACCCGAGACAGTGTCGTAACGCATTCAACAGCGTTGCGTGTTGCGACTGCCTGCGTGTCACTTTTTTTTCGGGCTTTATGTCTTGAGTTTAAACGCACTACAGTGCCGTCCGGAAGGTGGCATGGTGCAGCTGCGGCATGTCCATGCCATCAAAAAAGAGGGGGCATGTGCCCCCTCGGGATGCATACAGGGCTCGGCGAGACGACCCGCGTTACTTGAATGAGTGCTCCGGCCCCGGAAACGTTCCTTCCTGCACTTCCTCGATATACTGTCCGATCGCTTCTTTCATGCCGACATTCAGATTGGCGAATTTCTTTACGAACTTGGGTGTGAATTTTTCAAACATGCCCAGCATGTCGTTCACTACCAATACCTGGCCGTCGCAGTTGATACCCGCTCCGATACCGATGGTGGGAATGGATAACGCTGCGCTGATGTCGGCCCCGAGTGCCGTGGGTACGCATTCCAGGACAACGGCAAATGCTCCTGCCTCCTCGAGAATTATGGCGTCTTCCTTAATGCGTTCGGCGGCTGCATCATTTTTCCCCTGGACCTTGTATCCACCCAGCTGGTGCACAGACTGAGGCGTGAGCCCCAGGTGGGCAACAACGGGGATGCCAGCGGCCGTAATACGCCTGACGACTTCGGCAAATTCCCGGCCCCCTTCCAGTTTTACCCCATGTGCACCGGCCTCCTGCATCAGGCGGCCGGCATTTCTGACCGCATCGGAAACAGAGGCCTGGTATGACATGAAAGGCATATCACCGATGACCATGGCACGTTTTGCGGCCCGTGCAACCGCTTTTGTGTGATGTATCATATCGTCCATGGTGACCGGCAGCGTGCTGTCGTACCCGAGTACGACCATGCCAAGTGAGTCCCCGACGAGGATCATATCGATTCCCGCTTCATCCATAACGGCGGCCGTCGAGAAATCATATGCCGTCAGCATAGTTATTTTTTCGCCCTGTTCTTTCATTGCACGAATCACGGATGTGGTAACCTTGTTCATCCTGCCGGCTTTACTCATCTAAATGTCCTCCTAACAATAATAATTTGATTTGTTCTGCTTTTTCTTTTGCGAGGGATTGCTTTTGAAGACCGACGTCGACGGTGAATATGCCCAGTTGGCAGTATATGTCCAGTATTTCCGGGAGGGAAGTTTCAAATGCCCGGATGTGCTTCCCGATCGTTCCGACATCGCCGCGTGCGATGGGTCCTGTCAGCGCGGTCACCGGTCCGTGATCTTCCATGTTTTTTACGGTACCCTTTACGAGGGGCCAGAACGCGTTCGTGGCTTCATCGGGACTCAGCCCGAGGGCCTGATACACGGTGACTACGATATTCATAAGGGTCACAAGATAGTTGGAAGCAATGCAAGCCGCCGCGTGATAAAGCGGTTTATCGGCCTCCGAGACAAAAAACGGGGTGCCGTCAAGATCCCTGACAAACTGCACAGCCCACGAACGCATCTCATCCTGGGCGGTAATACCGAAGGTGCTGCCGGGAATGTTTTCGATTGCGCTGGTGACGTCGGCGAATGCCTGAATCGGATGGATGCTCGCCGTTGCGGCTCCCCGCTCCCGCGCAGATTCGAGAAGATCGAGTCCGCCCGCTCCGCTCATGTGAACTACCTGCATGCCGGGTGTGATGGCGTTGTCCGTGGCAAGCCTGTCGCAGGCCGGCTTGATGGCATCGTCGTGTGTGGTGATGATGATGGTCTCGGCCAGTGCGGCGGCATGTGACGGATCGGAACACGCAGTGCCTTTTGTGTACTTCACGCCCCGCGCGAGCGCCTCCGCGGAGGTATCGCTCACGGCAATAACGTCGTAGCCGGAGGCATTGAGCAGAAAGCCGACAGCCGTGCCGACCTTGCCAAGACCGATAATAGCGATGGAACCCCTGTCGTATTTCATAGTCGAGCCCTCTGTATTGTGTGCGGACCCGGGCCGAAAACAAAAAACCCTTCGGACTGATGTCAGAAGGGCCGCGTAATTACACGTAGCTGTCTACTTGATATTGACCATTCCGTCTCAGTCCATGCATGTGGATCCAAGCGTTGCAGGTGCCGTACCACACAATAAAAGCCGTTGTCAATAAATATATGCCGGAACGGTTCCGCCAGACCGCGATCTGTGATACATAGCCCCGTATGACCGATGGTGCCGGAATCGATATGCCGTGCCCGGGATGCTCTTGTCAGTGTCATCCGAACATTGATGGTTTCATAAAGTCCAACATCTCTGTTACGCTGCTCCACTCGTCGTTGCGGCGTACATATGCATGCGATTCATTCCGCTCGAGGCTTTGTACCTTGCCATCTGAAAATTGTCTTTGTTACGGCTGCGTCAATAGTGACTTTGCGGCGAGGCGGTGTGTTATGGTGTATGTCAGACTCCTGGCAATGATGACGTGTGTGGGCGGTTTTCCGTTCCGCCCATCAGGACTTTGACTTTTCTCCTTGGTGTCATTAGTATTAATTATTGTGAAGTATGCAAAAAGATAAGCGAGCAGTGACTCGCACAGAGAAAGGAGTTGCCCTCATCTATGACAAAGGTTGACCTGATGATCTTTGACCTTGACGGAACGCTCATACGGTCCGGACGTGACCTTGCAGCGTCCGTGAATTACACGCTGCACGCACTGGGGATTGAGACCTTGGATGAAAAACGAATTATAGGCTATATCGGTGACGGCGTAAAAAAATTGATAGAACGAGCCCTCGGTAACGCCTTTCCCACACAGTTCGATGCCGCCATGGAACTTTTTACCGAATACTACGGGGACCACCTGCTCGATACGACGGATCTCTATCCGGGGGTCATCGACATGCTGCAACACTTTCAAGATAAAAAAAAGCTGATAGTGACGAATAAAACGCACAATTTTGTTCGGCAGATCGCTTCAGAATTGAAACTGGACGATTATTTTGAGGATATTGTCGGTATCGACAGTGCTCCCTACCAGAAACCCGACCAGCGTCTTGTGAGATTCTACATGCACAAATACGTTGTGCAGAGGGAACGTATCGTCGTAATCGGCGACGGACGAAACGATATACTGCTTGCCAGGAATGCAGGGGCAATCAGTTGCGGGTACCTGAATGGCCTGGGAGACAGGGACATGCTGCTCGAGCTTGAACCCGACTGCACCTGTGAAGACCTGTCGGAATTAAAAACGATGTTCTATTAAACTGCGAGACGGTGCCTGATGCAGAAGCAAGTACGACACACAATCGACATGTACGGCATGCTGGAAAAAGGTGATCGCGTCGGCATCGGAGTTTCCGGCGGGCCCGATTCGGTGGCCCTCGTACAGTGTTTTGCGGCACTGAGGCTTGAATACGACCTGTGGATGATGATCATTCATTTCAATCATGGAATACGGGGTGATGAATCCGATCGTGATGAAGCATTCGTCATGAACCTTGCCGAGAATTACGGAATCCCGGTTGTGTCTGAAAAAGTTTCAATTCCGGCAATCAGAAGGCGCTCTGGGGGGTCTCTGGAGGAACTGTGTCGCAGTGAACGGTACAGATATTTTGAAAGAATTGTTCGGGAATGGGCCCTCGATAAAATCGTATTGGGGCACACCCTGGAGGATCAGGCGGAAACGGTAGTAATGAATTTTTTACGTGGCAGTGGTTCCCGGGGGTTGCGGGGAATCATGCCCGTTCGCGATAAAATGTACATCCGGCCCCTCATAGAGACATCGAAACACGACATTATGGACTTTCTGGAGGCGACAGGCGCCGCCTACGTAACCGACAGTTCCAACAGTGACGACTCATACCTCAGAAACAGGATACGCCATCAATTGATTCCGGAATTGAAAGCCCGCTACAATCCACGGGTGGTCGAGCACGCAGCCCGGACGGCGTCGATCATGAAGAGCGAAAACGACTTTATCCAGCACGCGGTGAATGAAGTCATTGCCCAATGGAACCTGGACCGTCACAGCGAGGAAATCAGCATCAGCATACCGGCACTCACGGTGCTGCACGATGCATTGCAGATGAGAATTATAAAGGAACTTCTCGAAAGCCGCACGGATATCCAGGGAGGTATTACACACCGGCACGTCATGGCGGTGATGGGCCTTGTGAAAGGGGATCGTCCGAATGCAATGTTGAATCTTCCCTTGGGCATCGTTGTCAGACGGGGATATCATGAACTGTCAATGACCCGGGGAACGCCCCGCACCCAAAATATTTTGAGGCAAAAAGGTGACAAATGGAAAATTAATGATTATCATTACGAAGTGAGCATACCCGGCACCGTCTATGTCGAAGAAATCGGCGTTGGTATGTCGTTCGAATTTGTTGATAAGGCTGGAATTAAAGAGGAAAACAGTAACGCGGCGTACATTGATTTTGAAACCGTAGCGTTGCCCCTGATAGTACGGAACATGCGACCGGGTGACACGATACGTCCTCTGGGGCTGCGAGGAACGAAAAAGGTAAAATCTGTTTTTATTGATGCAAAAATCCCGCGAATCGAAAGAAGTAAAATCCCTCTGCTGGTTGATGCCGAATCGGTTTTGTGGATAGCCGGGATGCGGGTGCACGAGAAATCCGAAGTCACCGACAGGACGCGGAAAGTATTGAAAGCAGAAATTGTTTGATTCTAGCTGCTTATTATTATACATGGTTAACATTAAGCTTTTAAATGCTGATCTAAACGTTCATCTGCAATATTTCTACGTACCAAAGGAGATACATATCACTAAAAGGAGAAAGTAAGGAGAATATAAGGTGAATCCCATACATAAAAATATAGCCCTCTGGCTGGTCATAAGTCTGGTGTTTATTCTTCTGTTTCATATGTTCAGTCAGCCGCAGAAATCCAATGATGAGATTATCTTCAGCGACATGGTTGACTATGTCCAGCGTGGCCAGGTTGACGAAGTGACGATTCAAGGCGAAAATATCCAGGGCAAGCTGGTCGACGGTCGGTCATTCAAGACTTACGCACCCAAAGATTCGGGCCTGGTTGAGCTCCTGAAGGAAAAGAAAGTCAGAATCAAGGCAAAGCCGGCCGAGGGATCGACATGGTACATGACGATACTTATTTCGTGGCTGCCGATTATTCTGCTCATCGGCGTATGGATTTTCTTTATGCGGCAGATGCAGTCGGGTGGCGGCAAGGCAATGTCATTCGGGAAGAGCAAAGCACGGCTCATGACCGACAAGTCAATCAAGGTAACCTTTGACGACGTTGCCGGTATTGACGAGGCAAAGAATGAACTCGAGGAAGTGGTTGAATTTCTGAGAGATCCCAAAAAATTTACCAGGCTGGGCGGACGGATTCCGAAAGGCGTACTGCTCGTCGGTCCTCCCGGGACGGGTAAGACCCTCTTGGGGCGTGCCATCGCCGGGGAAGCGGGCGTTCCGTTTCTCAGCATAAGCGGGTCCGATTTTGTAGAAATGTTTGTCGGTGTCGGGGCCTCTCGCGTCAGGGATCTCTTCAATCAGGGGAAGAAACATGCCCCCTGCATCATCTTTATCGATGAATTGGATGCAGTCGGACGCCACAGAGGCGCCGGTCTGGGTGGCGGCCATGATGAACGGGAGCAGACATTGAATCAACTCCTGGTAGAAATGGATGGCTTCGAGTCCAACGAGGGCGTCATTATTATGTCGGCCACAAACCGTCCCGACGTACTTGATCCGGCACTGTTGAGACCCGGGAGATTCGACAGACAGGTCGTGGTGCCCCTGCCCGATATCAAGGGCAGGGAAAAGATCTTCGCCGTCCACGTACATAAAGTACCCACCGATAATAACGTTGATCTCGCCGTCCTGGCACGGGGAACGCCGGGGTTCTCAGGAGCTGATATCGAAAATCTGGTGAACGAGGCAGCCCTGCATGCGGCACGGTCCGATAAATCAGCCGTCGGGATGGGTGATTTCGAATATGCCAAGGATAAGGTCCTCATGGGAGCGGAACGCAAGAGCATGGTAATCAGTGATAATGAAAAGCGCGTAACCGCCTACCACGAAGCCGGTCATGCACTGATTGCAAAGCTGTTGCCGGGTACCGATCCCCTGCACAAGGTTACCATCATCCCGAGAGGAAGAGCCCTTGGGCTCACACAGCAACTGCCGACGGATGAGAAACACACATATCCCCGCCAGTATCTCCTCAACAGCATTGTAATACTTCTTGGGGGGAGAGCGGCGGAAGCGCTGGTCCTGAACGATTTTACGACAGGGGCAGGTAATGATATCGAACGTGCCACCGACCTTGCGCGAAAAATGGTCTGTGAATGGGGCATGAGCGATGAGATGGGACCGCTTGCCTACGGCAAGAAGGAGGAACAAATCTTTCTCGGCCGGGAATTTGCCCAACATAAAGACTATAGTGAAGAAACGGCAGAGCGCATAGATAAGGAAGTTTCCAGAATCGTAGAGGAAGGCTACGACAAGGCCAAACAGCTTCTCGGCGATAATATCGACATCCTTCATGGCATCGCAAATGAGTTGCTTGTCAAGGAATCGTTGAACGCGGACGAAGTTGATGCGATTATGGGTATTGCGTCGGCACCGCAAGACGAGCCGAAATCCGAAAGTGCGGCAGACCCCGGACCAGAAACGACATCGACGGAAGAAGAACACGTGGAAGAAAGCGTATGATCAAAAAGTAACATACGAAAAAGGTCACCATGTTTTTCATCCAGTAAGTAATTCCAAAGACCTCTTTCCTCGGACGTGCTCTCACAGAAAGTTTGGCTCTCTGTGAAAGTGACATGCATTGTCTTTCGGCGATGTTGAAGAGGAAGGAGGTATTTTTTAAATATGAGATATTTACATATTACGTCCTTCTTACACGCACGCGAAGAACTGAACCGGGTAGGTGTCGAGCCTTACGGTGTGACGGCGATGCTGCCGAAGATGAAAAACGCGAACATAATACTTGAAGGAATAGAGTGTAAAGTTGCCAATATACTGAAACAGGAGATGCTTTCAATTGGTGGTGATGTGGCCGTTGCCCGGGGTGCCGTCGATTGCAGTATCAGTAAGACGGATGCCATCATCATCGGCACTGTCAAACAGATCGGCAGACTTGCGGATAAGATAGCCGTCCAGCCGTTCGGCCTCGGACAGATTGCGAAGGATCTGCGGGGACTTCTGGCCAATCTTGAAAGCCGATCCTGCACCCTCCATACGCCGTCCGGTGAGCTCGAGTTGGGTACACGGACATTTATCATGGGCATACTCAACGTCACCCCCGATTCATTTTCTGACGGCGGTATGCTGCCAACGACCGGCGACGCAATTGCCCGCAGTGCACGCATGGAGGAGGAGGGAGCCGATATCATCGATATCGGTGGAGAATCGACGCGGCCGGGTGCGGCGTCGATCACCGCAGATGAGGAAATCAAAAGGATTCTACCCGTGATACGGGAACTTCGCAAAAAAACCTCACTACCCATATCCATTGATACTCAAAAGGCAGAAGTCGCACGCGTCGCCCTCAACGAGGGTGTCGATATCATCAATGATATCAGTGCACTGCGGTATGACAAAGCCATGGTCGGCATTGCGGCGGAATACGGGGTTCCGGTTGTCCTGATGCATATGCGCGGTGTTCCGACAACGATGCAGGAGGGCGATCTGGCGTATGAGTCACTCACAGGAGAGGTCCTCGGATTCCTGAGAGAACGAATTGCGTATGCCGTATCGGTGGGAATTGCAAAAGAAAATATTATTGTGGACCCGGGAATCGGTTTCGGCAAATCGGTTCAGGACAATGCGCAGTTGATTCGCCGGCTGCCGGAATTGAAAACCCTCGGGCACCCGATCCTTGTCGGGCCATCGCGAAAAGGGTTTATCGGGCTGACGGCGGGAGGAGGTCCGCACGATCGCCTGGAAGGTACGGCAGCCGCCGTCACGGCGGCAATCATGAATGGGGCGCATATCGTGCGGGTTCATGATGTGAAATTTATGAAACGAGTTGCCGGCATGGCTGACGCAATTGTGCGGGAAGACTAATGATATACGGTATCGGTATAGATCTTGTCGACGTGTCGAGAATGCAAGCCATCCTGGGTAAGTGGCAGGGCAGATTCAGGGATCGCATATTCTCGGCATACGAAATTGACTATTGTGAAACCAAAAAGGTACCGGCAGTGCATTATGCGGCGCGCTTTGCGGTAAAAGAGGCTTTTCTAAAATGTCTCGGCATGGGACTTTGGAGTGGTCTGGCATTGAAGGACATAGAGGTCGTCAACGGACCCGACGGCGCACCATCGATAAAACTTCATCACAGGCCGCAGGCAGAATTGGAAAAGATCGGCTCACCCTCAACTCACGTCAGCATCTCGCATACGGACACGCATGCCACAGCCATTGTCATTCTTGAAAAAAAATAGTGAATGGAATTAATTTTTTTGTTAGGATGCGCGATTAATTTAAATGGTGGTGGATACATGAAAGTGGAACCCGCTGAAGACGAACCCGGGTTGATCGTAATTTCCGATCAACCGCAGGACACTATAACACTTGGCAGGATCATGGGAGCCCAACTCGGCATGGGGGCTGTGATTGCCCTCATCGGGGAACTGGGATCGGGGAAGACATGTATTACTCAGGGAATTGCCCAAGGTCTCGGGGTACCGGACGCGTACTATATTACCAGTCCGACCTTCACGCTGATCAATGAGTATCCGGGCAGGATACCCCTGTACCACCTTGATGTATACAGACTTTCCGGTGCCGAAGACTTGGTGGATCTGGGATACGAAGAATACTTTTACGGCAATGGTGTCATCGTCATCGAATGGGCCGAAAAAATTCAGGACATTCTTCCGGCGGGGTGTCTGTATGTGTACTTTACTTATATTGATGAAAATTCACGACAAATGAAGATTACAGGGAATAATGAGATGCTGTCATCAATCATGCAAGCATTGCGAAAGGGGGCTGTTCAGTAGATGGCATTAATCGTACAAAAATATGGGGGTACTTCTGTCGCGAACCTGGATAAACTGCGAAATGTAGCCGAGCGGGTTGTCAAGACACGAGAGGACGGCAACGATGTTGTCGTGGTGCTCTCGGCCATGGCGGGAGAGACGGACAGGCTTATCCAGTTGGCTCACGGTGCGTCCGACAAACCGGTTGAGAGAGAATATGATGCCCTTATCTCGACGGGTGAACAGATTACCGTGTCACTTCTGGCAATGATTCTCGGCAAAATGGGGTATAAAGCGAAATCATACCTGGGACACCAGGTCCGGATCGTGACGGACGCGGCCCACACACGGGCACGCATAATCGATGTGGAAACACACAAAATCAGTGCGGAACTAGGGAAGGGGCACATCATCGTAATGGCTGGCTTTCAGGGTGTTGACAAAGACAACAATATTACGACGCTCGGAAGGGGGGGGTCAGATACGAGCGCCGTGGCGGTGGCTGCGGCTCTGAAAGCCGATTATTGTGAAATATTTACCGATGTGGACGGCGTCTACACGACGGATCCCAATATATATGATAAGGCCAGAAAACTGCACAAAATATCGTACGAAGAAATGCTGGAACTGGCCAGTGCGGGAGCGAAAGTGCTTCAGCACCGTTCCGTCGAACTTGCAAAAATATATGAAGTTCCAGTGTATGTGAAATCTTCATTCAACAATGGAGGGGGAACGTTAGTAACCAAGGAGGATAAGGACATGGAAAAAGAAATCGTTTCCGGTGTGACATATGATCGCGATCAGGCAAAAATTACCGTCGTGCAGGTTCCTGACCGGCCGGGAATTGCCTCTCGTCTGTTTACCCCCCTTTCCGATCGGAATATTGTTGTCGATATGATTATTCAGAATGCGAGTGTTGAAGGGTTCACAGACCTGACATTCACCGTGCCGAAAAAGGACATGAAGCAGGCCCAGCTGATTCTGGACAAGGTGGCCCCGGAAATCGGCGCAACTCGCATCGATTACGACGAGCAGATTTCAAAGGTGTCCATCGTCGGTGTCGGTATGAAAAGTCATGCCGGTGTCGCATCGCGGATGTTTGCCGCCCTTGCGAGTGAAGGCATCAATATCCTGATGATCAGTACATCGGAAATTAAAATTTCCTGCGTCGTGGAAAGCAAGTATACCGAACTGGCGGTAAGAGTGTTGCATGATTCGTTTGGTCTGGACCAGAGGAGCTGATGACATCATTACATATGGGTCAATTGAGAGGCGCATGTGTCATATGTGCAGCCGTGTGCATTCTGTATGTGACCCGGGCATACGTACATCACTGCAGCGATGCAGAAGATAGTGTGCCGGCAACTCTTGCCACAGCCGGCACGCTGTGGGTGGAGCTCGATGGGGATGTCAGGCACCGGGGAATTTATTTCCTGCCACCGGAATCGACGGTGGCCGACCTCCTGCTGAGGGCCGACGCTGCCGGCATAGAACGCCTTGATCGAAGACATCGCGACGCGTTTCTGAATGATGGGGGGCGGATAGTTGTCACACGTACGGAAGATATGGAACTCCGCATGGCGTGTGGCGTGATGTCCAACGCGAAACGATATGTCCTCGATCTCCCGATTGACGTTAACACCGCATCGGTTGCTGAGCTGATGCTCGTGCCTGGGATAGGAAAATATACCGCAGGAAAGATAGCACGGTTCAGAGAACGTTGCGGCGGAGTGAACAGACTCGATGAATTGAAATCTATTCCGGCTATTGGGGCGAAGAAATTTGACATCATACGAAAGAATTTTTGTGTCGGTGTCGGCCAGTCCAAGTAAGCTTGGGATACGTGTGAAGGAGGTGCCGAACAGCGCATTGCGTGACGGAGGCAAGGTACGGCATTCCATGATTATACTTGACACACACGTGGAATCTGTGTTAGCTTTTCTGCCTGGTGCACAACAGTGGTATAGCATAAGAAAGTCGGGGCGTGGCGCAGTCTGGAAGCGTATCTGAATGGGGTTCAGAGGGTCGGAGGTTCAAATCCTCTCGCCCCGACCATTGAATAAAAGAACCGCCTTAAAAAGGCGGTTTTTTTAGTTCTTGCTTTTGTGTATCGTACCGTTATTCTCAGTTGACAATTACACATGTAGTTAATAAGATAATGAAGTGTGAATGCGAGAGTGGCGGAACTGGAAGACGCACTGGACTTAGGATCCAGCCCGAGCTATCGGATAGGGGTTCGACTCCCCTCTCTCGCACCAGGATTTTACGCTGGCAAGGTGCGTTGAAGAATTGTAAAGGAGATTTATTGTGGGTGATTTAGCTGCAGATGTGAAAATCGAGGAACTGAGTTCCGTAAAAAAGAAATTGTCGCTTGAGATTCCGTGGGCTGAAGTGAAGACAGAACTGGATCAGGCATATCGTACAATCGGCAGAAAAGCCAAAGTCAAGGGCTTCAGACCGGGTAAAACGCCGCGAAAAGTATTGGAACAACTGTATAAACGGGAAGCAGAAGACGAGGCAATCACAAATCTTATCTCCAAATCTTATTCTCAGGTCCTCGAAGAAAATAAAATCATGGCGGTGAATCAGCCCGACATAGACCAGACCGGAATCGAAAGCGAGAAAGATTTTACATATACGGCAACAGTTGAGGTAGAACCGGTGTTTGAACCGGCAGACTACGAGGGACTCGCAGTCGAAAAGGAACAACACGAGGTCACCGAAGCCGATATCAATGCCCGCATCGATCAACTGAGGCAAATGTACAGTACCTTGGAGAGTATCGAGGAAGACAGGGATATCACCGAGGGTGATTTTGCGCTAATAGACTTTGAAGGTAAACTTGATGGAGAAGTACGTAAGGAAATGTCATCGGAAAGTTACCTGCTCGAGGTGGGTGCAAAAACATTTATTCCCGGTTTCGAAGAACAGGTCATCGGAATGAAGAAAGACGAATCGAAGGAGATTTCGGTGACATTTCCCGATGATTATCAGGCTGAAGATTTTGCAGGGAAAGAAGCCGTATTTTCGGTGACGGTTAAGGACCTCAAAGAAAAAAAGATGCCTGACCTGGACGAGGAATTCATTAAAAATTTTGAAAAATATGAAACGATTGATGATCTCATGACGGATGTACGCGAGACCTTGGAAAAGGAACATGCCACCCGTATAGAGACGAACCTGAAGAAGAACATTGTCGACAGGCTGCTTGAAAAAAATGAGTTTGAACTTCCGGCAACCTATATCAATAGACAGGTGTACTATATGATGCTCGATGCGGAGCGCCGCATGGTCAGTAATGGTATGAACGCTGAAAAGGCCAAGGAAATCAGTTTCAATTTGCATGAACGATTTGAAGGAGAGGCGGAGCGGATGGTACGGACATCGCTTCTGCTCGGCAAAATCGCCGAGAAGGAGTCGATTAAAGTCGAGGACGAGGATATCGAAAACAGACTGAAGGATTTTGCTGGGCGGTATGCCCAGGACTATGAAACCGTGAAAGAAGCCTATGAAAAAAATAATATGATGGAAAGACTTAAAGACGAGATACTTGAACAGAAAACGCTTGAGTTTCTTGAAAGTAAGGCCGATGTTACCATTGTTGAAGTGAATGACGAAACACCTTCCGATGAAGAAAAGGCAGGAGACGAATAAATGGCGCTCATTCCCATGGTGATAGAACAGGACGGCAGGGGAGAGAGGGCGTTTGATATATATTCCAGGCTCTTGAAAGACAGAATTATCTTTCTTGGTACCCAGATCGATGATGAGATCTCAAATCTCATCATTGCCCAATTGCTGTACCTGGAGTCCGAAGACCCTGATAAGGAGATTTTTTTCTATGTGAATACTCCTGGTGGAGTTGTCACTGCCGGAATGGCTATTTATGATACCATGCGGTATATCAAGCCTCCCGTATGCACGGTATGTATTGGACAGGCAGCCAGCATGGGTTCGATTCTCCTAGCCGCAGGCGAGAAGGGCAAACGTTATGCCCTGCCGAATTCACGTATTCTCATTCATCAACCTCTGGGCGGCTTTCAAGGGCAGGCTTCGGATATCGGTATTCAGGCGAATGAAATACTGAGACTCAAACAGGAATTGAACGGGATATTGAAAGACCTGACCGGACAGTCATTGGAGAGGATCGAAAGGGACACAGATCGCGATTTCTATATGACAAGCGACCAGGCCAAGGAATATGGAATTATTGATGAGGTAATGGTAACAAGGGCATCGAATCGTGAAGGGAAAGGAGCATCTCGATGAGTAAAAGGCGCAGAGACACTGAGAATTCTCAGGGGACGCGGTGCTGCTCTTTCTGCGGAAAGGCCCAGTACGAGGTAAAGAAGCTTGTAGCGGGACCCGCAGCATACATATGTGATGAATGTATAGACCTTTGTCGGTGTATCATCGAAGAAGAAACTGAAATACAGAGTATCGAAGAATCCAAGCGTGTTATTCCCGAACCGAGAGAAATTAAGAGTTTTCTTGATCAATATGTTATTGGACAGGAGCGATCAAAGAAGGTGCTTTCCGTTGCAGTCTACAATCATTACAAGCGGCTGTTCTCGGATTTGGACAAGGATGGCGTGGAGCTTCAGAAAAGTAACATCCTCCTTGTCGGACCGACTGGCTCGGGGAAAACGCTGTTGGCCAAGACTTTGGCCAAGATGCTCAACGTACCGTTTACAATTGCGGATGCCACGACCCTGACCGAGGCGGGATACGTGGGTGAGGATGTCGAAAATATCATACTGAGCCTCCTGCAGAACGCGGATTATGATGTACAGAGGGCACAAACCGGCATTGTATATATAGATGAAATAGACAAAATTTCAAAAAAATCGGGGAATCCATCAATTACGAGGGATGTGTCTGGAGAGGGGGTGCAGCAGGCCCTTTTGAAGATCATTGAAGGGACTCTGGCAAATGTGCCGCCGAAAGGCGGCAGGAAGCACCCGCAACAGGAATTTATCCAGGTGGATACCACCAACATCCTGTTCATCTGCGGAGGTGCATTCAACTCACTGGACGATATCATCGAGAAGAGAATCGGTGTGAATACTGTGGGCTTCGCGGCGGACATCAAGAGCAAGCGGGAGAAAAATGTCGGCGATATACTGCTGGAAGTTCAGCCAGAGGATCTTTTGAAATACGGGTTGATTCCTGAGTTTGTCGGTCGTCTTCCCGTCATTGCAACACTCCATGATTTGAGTGAAGACGATCTGATAAAAATTCTGGTAGAACCGAAGAATTCTCATATTCGACAGTATATCAAGATGTTCGAACTCGAAAATGTAAAACTGACTTTCACCGACGGTGCCCTCAAGTCTATCGCCCACATGGCTATGTCGCGGAAAACGGGTGCCCGGGGATTGCGCGCGATTCTGGAGAACGTCATGCTCGATGTGATGTACGATATACCGTCGAGGAATGATGTGAAGGAATGTCTGATCAACGAAGAGGTCGTGTTAAACAAAGAAAAGCCGATACTCCTTTTCGAAACGAAAAAGAAAGACGTGCCGGGGAATTGGCAAAAAAAAATATACAGTAGTTAAAGGTCATGTTTAACTTTAATAGAAATAAGGAAAAGATGATAATAGACGATAAAGGAATAATAATACCGCTGCTTCCGTTGCGGGATGTTGTGGTGTTCCCTCATATGATCGTACCGCTTTTTGTAGGGAGGGAGAAGTCCATCAATGCACTCGAATCCGCCATGAAAGAGGAAAAAGGAATTTTCTTGGCAACACAGAGGAGTGCCCATAAAGATGAACCGGACAGGGAAGATATCTATGAGAATGGCACGCTGGGTACCATTATTCAACTTCTGCGGCTTCCCGACGGGACGGTGAAGGTACTGGTGGAAGGTAAGCAACGCGGCCGAATCGATGATTTCCTGCCAAACCCCGATTTCTTCTTGGTGCGTGTCGATGAACTGGACGATGTCCTGGAAGAGAGGGATTCGGTCAGGATTGAAGCCCTGATGCGCAATATTGTCGAGGCTTTTGAAAGTTATGCAAAGCTGAGCAAGAAGGTACCGAATGAGATTGTAACGTCGGTATCATCGATTGATGATCCGTCAAAACTTGCAGACGTAACGATTTCACACCTCACGATCAAGATTGAAGAGAAACAGAGTGTCCTTGAGGTGGTGAATGTTGCCGACAGGCTGGAGAAGATTTACGGTCTCGTCATATCAGAAACAGAGGTGCTCGAGGTTGAGGAGAGAATCAAGAAGCGCGTTAAAAAACAGATGGAGAAGACGCAGAAGGATTACTATCTGAACGAGCAGATGAGAGCCATCCAGAAAGAGATGGGTGAGGAAGATACTGCCAAGAGCGAAATCCGTGAGATCGAGAAGCGTCTGAAAGAAAAGAAACTTTCGGATGAGGCCTACAACAAGATTAAGAAGGAAGCCAAGAAATTAAAAATGATGGCGCCCATGTCGGCTGAAGCCACGGTCGTCAGAAATTACATTGACTGGATTCTTGATCTCCCGTGGTATGATAAGACGCATAACGACAAGACCCTGAACGCGTCGGAGGACATTCTCGAAGAAGATCACTACGGCCTTAAGAAGGTCAAGGAACGAATTCTTGAATACTTGGCTGTGCAGAGCCTGCTGGAGAAGAACAAGGGATCCATTCTGTGTCTGGTTGGCCCCCCCGGTGTCGGGAAGACTTCGATTGCAAAATCAATTGCCCGGGCGACGAATAGAAACTTTGTCCGTCTGTCGCTCGGCGGCCTGAGAGACGAGGCCGAGATACGAGGTCATCGGCGAACATATATCGGGGCGTTGCCGGGAAAGATTGTCCAGCTTTTGAAAAAAGCGGGGTCCAATAATCCCGTGTTCTGTCTTGATGAGATTGATAAGTTAAGCTCCGATTTCAGAGGCGACCCTGCATCAGCGCTCCTGGAAGTGCTTGATCCGGAACAGAATTTTGCCTTCAACGATAACTATCTGGAAGTGGATTATGACCTGTCGGATATAATGTTCATCACGACGGCAAATGTGATGCAGACCATTCCGGCGCCGCTGCAGGACAGAATGGAAGTGATACGGATCGCAGGGTACACGGAACCTGAAAAGCTCAACATAGGGCGTAAATATCTTGTCCTGAAACAGATGAATGAAAATGGACTGACAGAAAAGAACGTGTCGTTCACGGACGGGGCGCTTCTGGCAATTATACGGCGTTATACCCGCGAAGCAGGCGTGCGTAATCTGGAAAGAGAAATCGCCTCGATTTGCAGAAAAGTTGCCCGCAAGATTGTGTCGGAAGAATACGCGAAACAAGTTAGGGTTACCTCCAAAACGGTTGAAAAATATCTCGGTATTCCGAAATACAGATATGGTGAAACAGAAGGACAGGATCGCATAGGCCTTACGATTGGACTTGCATGGACTGAAGTCGGTGGCGAACTACTCGATATAGAGGCGATGGTCACCCGGGGAAAGGGAATTCTGACGATGACGGGGAAATTAGGGGATGTGATGCAGGAATCGGCACAGGCTGCTCTGTCATATGTGAGATCACGGGCGGATGATTTCGGGTTGTCGGAAAATTTCTATAAGGAATCTGATATTCATGTCCATGTTCCGGAAGGGGCAATTCCGAAGGATGGACCGTCCGCAGGTATTGCCATGGTGACTTCTATCACGTCAGCCCTTACCAGGAAGAAGGTAAGAAGCGATGTCGCCATGACGGGTGAAATCACTCTCAGAGGAAGGGTTCTACCTATCGGTGGATTGAAGGAAAAACTTCTGGCTGCTCACCGGGGACATGTCAAAACGGTTATTATTCCCAGAGAAAACAAAAAAGATCTGGAAGATGATATACCACGCAACGTCTTAAAGGAACTCGAAATCATCTTTGTAGAACATGTTGACGAGGTTCTTGAAAAAGCCCTTATAGATGAACCGCACATGGAGGCTGTCGATGCTCTGGCAGGCAGTGCCCAGATAAACGCGCAGGTAAATGTGCAGACCGGGCCGGCACCAGTGTAACCTGTCGTAGTGGGCGTCTTTGCACAACATCGATGATATAGTGGTGAAGTAAAAGAATTCATTGTGGGGTGGAATGTACCCGGCGCGGGGATGGTATATGCATGGGGCATGTCGCAATGACAACGAAAAGGGTGCATCACTGGCGGAGACTTTTTGCGAAAGTATCAAATATAACTTGACAATAGCACGCAATATGTTAAACATAGAGCCGAACAGTACATTAAAAACGAGGGCGGATAGCTCAGCTGGGAGAGCGCCACGTTTACACCGTGGATGTCACAGGTTCAAGTCCTGTTCCGCCTACCATATGCAGGATTAAAAAATCTTTGCTTGAGTGGGAGTAAGCAGAGATTTTCTGTTGTTTAAAGGGGTCGTAGTTAAGATGGTTATAACGCCGGCCTGTCACGCCGGAGGCCGAGGGTTCGAGTCCCTTCGACCCCGCCATGAAAAAAAGAGGGTTGCGTCATGTGCGCAGCCCTTTTTTCGTCTGGGGACACAAACTCCTCTTGTTTGATGCGAGGTCAACATTAGACTGGGAGTATGCACTCAATAGGGCCGGCGCAATGGGTCGGTATTTATCGGGGAGGGGCATGTAATGGATGTAAAAAATGAACTTGTGTGGATCCGGGGATCTGTCATAATGGGGCTACTCGGTGCATTCTTTTTCGGGTATTTCATAATCGAGAATGAATCGAACAAATTTTTCAATTTTGTGATAGCATGGATTATAACAGCATGTGCAGTTTACGCTGCATGCCTTTCGTATAGGGGCATGGGAGTGCTAATCAGAAAACTTGAAAAAAAGAAAAGTGATGACAAGAAGTAAGGCATTCTGTGACCTGGACGAAGACGGTGGTTAATCACCCTCAACTTTATCCCACACTGCAGGTTTCAAAGCGATTACAGCCCAGACACATTCCAGATAACGTCGAGAGCGGGCACGATGTGATGCAATATTGCATTGCAATGAGGTCGTGTGAGAGTAAACATATTGAATATACTGAATATACTGAAATGTTCATGCGTAATGCGAAAGCGCATTATCATGCAATTGTAGCGAAAAAAAGGGCCGGCAACTCAATCAAGTGTAGTCATACTCTGGAATTGTGAGGATGAGGGAAGATGATGCGGAAATGCATTATGGTGCAGTTTTACCAGGGTGATTAAAAACTGCTGTGCTACAATATGGTAGAAAATAGATGGAGCAGGACATAAATACGACAATATTGAAGGAATCATATTCAAAATGATGGGAATTTAAAATACTGATACCGCGCGATGACGAAAGCCATCAGGAAGAAGAAAAGAAGCTTTATGGTTAGTTAAATTATGTCAGTTTTATAGAGGGTTTTACAGAATTGAAAGATAAAATCTTTATAATGCAATAATAACAGTAATAAAGGTTGTGTCCTGCTAGTTCGGTGCCGAACGTAAAAATGATGTAACCGCAAGAAAAGGGTCAAGGGGGGCTCGAAAAAATTAGTGCAAACAAAAGAATACAATCTTGGCACAGTGCCTGCATAAATATAAAAAAATGGTTGACAATAATGAATAATATGAGTAAGAGGGTTCAGGATTGAGCGAGCGCTCAATTCGGTATAGGAAGATTACTCATGCACATATATGAGGTGACTTATGGCAACAGACGCATGGACCAAATATCCAGAAAAAGTTCAGAGTCCGAATGGGGTTCGCACAGATGTTGAAGCCGCTGAGGAGAAGGCTGCAAGCAAAAGAAGACTTGTCAAAAAGTTGATCTATCTCCCATGGCTCGGCGCCACTCTGATTGTGATTGCCGATGGAGTGTCGCGATTCGCGCAAGATCCATTGTGGGCTCTTACATGCATAGGGTTTGGAATACCTATCGTATTATTAGGTATTTACGAGTTGCGACGGAAAGACAATAGAGAAAAAGCCGTCTAAAACTGCAGTACATATACGACGTGTAATGTAACGTATACGCATCAATTTTGCTAAAATAATTTAGATTATTAATTCAAAACAGATGACATGTTGCATAACGCCGAAACAGAAAAGCAGAAATATCGGAGCGAGAATCGCCTTCTGTACATGCGGGGAGGTATGTCAGTTTTTCATAAAAGAGTTTTTCGCACAATGCTTACAGGTGGGGAACAGTAAGGCTGTGCTATAAAGATCGTGCATCAAATTTTTATCCCACACGCAAGATCATTTTTTCAAGAAAATCTTCGAAAATTCAAATTACCCGGTAGTGTCATCAGACCTTTCTCAATGACAACAGTTTAATAACAGAAGCTCATGCAGGCATGCACGGTAATCAAACCAAGATGGGAACGATCGTGTCTATGGAGTTACCTGCAATGGGGCAGGCAAAAAACGTGATCGTCTGCGCATACCCTGCATGTACGACATGATAATTTCAATAACACATATTGGTAGATATGATGTGCGTATTCTACGATTCTGTAGCTGTACGACACGGTTGTTTAAACCGTATGTCGTGGAAGGACAGAAATATAGCAGTGATATCGAAAAGATACAATAAATAACCTATCATTATCCCCTTGGCACCGGAATTGCTCAGAAAATAGCGATGGTGTATGGCAGAGCTCAGGGTAAACGACCGTCAATGAACGGAATGAAGCGAAACGGCAGGAGAGAAATATGGATACCGCATTCCAGGTACCTGAATCTTTCATAAAGATGTCAGGTCACGGAAACGATTTTATCATTGTCGACAATAGCACGGAAACTTATTCGACCGATTGGTCCGATACGGCACGCCGCTGGTGTCCACGGAGAACGGGGATCGGCGCAGACGGATTGCTGGTAATCTCTCCGGTGAAACGGGGAGATTTTAAGCTGCGCATATTCAATGCAGATGGGAGCGAAGCCGAGATGTGTGGCAACGGTGCGAGGTGTGCCGCGGCATTTGCTGCCCGGCATAACATTGCGGGAACGAAAATGGAGTTTGAGACGCTTGCAGGAATGATAAAGGCCCGAATCAGGGGTGAGGATGTTGCCATACGCCTCACAGATTCGATCCTGACGCATAAGCAATGCCTGTGGATAGAGGCGGAGGGGAATGAGTTTCCGGTCTATACCGTCAACACCGGTGTGCCGCATGCAATAGTATTTATCGATATGATTCGGGGAGGTTCGGAATTTACGGCACGGTTGCACGAGTACCCCAAAAGTCTGGTAGACTTCGTTGGACGAACACTCAGGTTTCACGAGGCTTTCAGACCGGCAGGCACGAATGTGGACCTGGTTGAAGTCATCGGCCCGGGGGAGATCCGTGTCAGGACTTACGAACGAGGTGTGGAAGAAGAGACGCTGGCATGCGGGACCGGCGCAGTTGCTGCCGCCGTCATCAGTCATCAGCATAAAAATGTCGGTGAACCCCCTGTATCAGTTCATATGCCGGGCGGTACGCTCACAGTTGATTTTATAGAGCACCATACATACGTTACTCATATATGGCTGAAAGGAAAGGTCGATTGGATTTACCGCGGTAATATCTTTCATGAGGAGGATGTCGTTACATAATGAGTTATATCGCAAAAAGGTTACGCAGTCTGCCACCCTATCTATTTGCTCATATTGATGCGGTGAAACAGGAGGCCCTCGATCAGGGAGTTGATCTGATTGATCTCGGAGTGGGGGATCCCGACCTGAGCCCTCCAGCGAAGGTTGTCGCGTCACTAATTAAAAGCGTACAGGAGACAGACGCACATCATTATTCATCATATAGCGGGATTGCAGAATTGAGAAAGACATTTTCCATATGGTTTCAGAGACACTATGAGAGTGTGCTGGATCAGGCAACAGAAGTGCTTCCCCTTATTGGGTCAAAAGAGGGGATCGGGCACATATTCCTGTCGAATGTGGATCAGGATGATGAAGTGCTTGTTCCCAATCCCGGTTACCCGGTCTATTCGGCCGGTGCAGTGCTGGCAGGTGCGAAACCGATCTATTTCCCACTGCGCAAGGAAAACGGATTCCTGCCCGATATCGATGATGTGAAAAAGCTCGTGTCACCCCGCACGAGAATCATGTGGCTTAATTATCCGAGTAATCCGACAACGGCCATGGCAGACGAGACCATATTCAGAGAGATTGTCGAATTTGCCGAACGATACGGGGTTGTGGTGTGTCATGACACGGCCTATTCGGAACTCGTATTCGACGGGAAGAAATCGGTGAGTTTTCTGCAGGTTCCGGGGGCGAAGGATGTCGGTATTGAATTTCACTCGCTTTCGAAAACGTTCTGTATGCCCGGCTGGCGTGTGGGATTTGCCGTCGGGAATGCCGATGTAATCGGGGGGCTGTCACAGGTGAAGACAAATCTTGATTCGGGGATCTTCATACCTGTTCAGAAAGCTGCCGTGACGGCGCTAGCCGATTGTGAAGAGGAAGCCAACGTCCTGTGCAGTATCTTCGAATCACGCAGAAACCGGTTTGTAAACGGTCTCAGGGACATGGGGTGGAATGTTCCCATGCCGTCCGCAACCTTTTATGTATGGGCACCGGTACCGGATGGCTATGATGCGATGAATTTTTGTACCCTGCTTCTTAAAAACGCCGGCATTGTCTGTACTCCGGGGACAGGATTCGGTTCAAATGGAGAAGGCTTTGTCAGAATGAGCCTGACGGTTTCCGATGATCGCCTGGACGTGGCATTGGAGCGTTTGGAAGGATTGGAAATTGACTGGTCGTAGAGAGGAAACAGAGGGTGAGGGATGCCGTATGATCAGGGATAGAAATGACCGGCCGCGCGAGTTTTGTGGTGTGTTCGGGATATTTGGTGATGCCTATGCTGCGGAAAAGACATACCTCGGTTTATATGCATTGCAGCATAGGGGACAGGAGAGTGCCGGCATTGCTGCATCAAACAGGAATACACTTTCGGTTCACAAGGGAATGGGCCTCGTATGGTCCGTGTTTTCGAGTCCGGATGTAATGCCTGGTCTGGTCGGGTCATCGGCCATCGGGCACAATCGATACTCCACTACCGGTTCGTCGGGAATTATTAATGCACAGCCGATTCTGATTCAATTCAAGGGCGGACAAATCGCAGCCGCACATAACGGGAATCTGGTAAATGCCCTTGAAGAACGCAGAGGAATGGAAAATCAGGGCTCGATCTTTCAGACGACATCCGACAGTGAGATTGTCCTGCATCGCATCGCACGTTCGCAAGAAACCTCAATCGAATCAATGGTAATCGATGCACTGACAAAAATTGATGGTGCATACTGCTTTCTGTTTCTTACACCTGAAAAATTGATAGCGGCCCGGGATCCCCGGGGATTTAGACCGTTGTGCCTCGGGAAGGTCGGCGATGCATATGTCGTGGCATCGGAATCGTGTGCCTTTGATATAATCAGCGCGGACTATATCAGGGATGTCGAACCGGGTGAAGTGCTAATCATCAGTGAGAAGGGGATTGAGTCACAAAAATTGCCGGGTGCAGCGAAACAGGCATTCTGTGTGTTCGAATACATCTATTTTTCCAGACCGGACAGTATCATATTCGGTGAAAAAGTTGATAAAGCGCGTAGAAGCCTCGGAACAAAACTGGCCGAAGAGGCGCCATGTGATGCCGACATTGTAATTTCGATTCCCGACTCAGCAAATACTGCTGCGTTGGGGTATGCCCAGCGGTCGGGTATTAAGTTCGAAATAGGTATGATACGAAATCACTATGTCGGTCGTACATTCATTGCGCCACACCAGCGGGATCGTACTCTTGACGTAAAAGTGAAGTTCAACCCGGTGTCGGGGGTTCTCAGGGGCAGGCGTGTCGTGGTCGTAGAAGATTCCATCGTCCGAGGGACAACACTCAAACAGCTGGTGCGGCTGATACGAGAGGCCGGTGCAGCAGAAGTCCATGTGAGGGTCAGTGCACCCCCGGTGATTTCTCCCTGTTTTTATGGGATCGATATTGCAAGCAGGGGAGAACTCATTGCGTCATCCAAGTCGGTGGAATCCATTGGCAGCTATATAGGCGCAGATTCACTAAAGTATCTCTCGATCGAGGGACTGCTTAGTGCCGTGCCCGCCGGCAATCGTCAATGTACGGCCTGCTTTACAGGGAGGTATCCAACCACGATCCCCGAGGATTTCAGTAAAGAGCAGTTTGTGCAATGTTAAAAGAAGGTGGATCATCTGACGATTGGTGACAATTGATTATGGCAAAGTATCGAATGTAACAGGTGTGATCCCGGGGGATACAAAAATTCAGGGATTCAAGTGGAATGCTATAGCATTACAAAAAGTTGAAAGTGTGGCAAAGATCATATGCACTTTGTTGAGAGATCTGTAGACTCACAGCAAAATTTCCACATGAAGAACAGTGAAGTTGAACCTCACAGATAAGACGATCTGTTATGTCTATTCCTTCCACTATTACAGAAGGATATGGAAGCAAGACAATACCTGATTATATCAGGATGCGTTACATATCATACGGTTCTGTCTGAGAATTGGAAACACAGATATTATAAGCAGGGGAGTGAGATTTCATTGTAAAAGGTGAACGGGGTATTCTCAAAGAAGGTATAGCGGCAATCGCCAGAATATTTAACGCGCTTATAAAGTCTTTCGAAAAAAACCCCTTGAATCCTTGATCCCTGAAATCTTTGGTTCCTTATCTCCAACTAAATTGGAAAAGAACCAAAAAAGTAAACTGACGATCAAGGTATGTGAAATATAACCTTCGACAAAGTTGCAAAGCGTCAATTTTCAGATGGCAGTGTAAACGCTTCACATTCAAGAAAGGCACGTTACCTGTCCTGTTGCATGTGAAGAGGTGGGGCAGCTTACGAAGCCATTAATTTAAACTGTTGTAACAATAAGGAAAGACATGGAAAAGAAGGCAATTCTTGCACTGGCAGATGGAAGAATCTTTGAAGGGGTGTCGTTTGGTGCGAAGGGAGAGCGGTATGGAGAGGTCGTCTTTAACACCGGCATGACGGGGTACCAGGAAGTCCTGACTGATCCTTCCTACAAGGGACAGATCGTTACCATGACATATCCGCTCATCGGGAATTACGGCGTCAATGATGAAGATGCCGAATCACGTGCACTCTGGCTTGAGGGATTTGTAATTAATGAGTTGTGCCGTCAATACAGTAACTGGCGATCGAAGAGAAGCCTCGAATCCTATCTGAAAGACCACAACGTGATGGGTATTCAGGGAGTGGATACGCGGGCACTGACAAAACATATCCGTGAGGCCGGCGCCATGCAGGCCGTGCTCTCCACAGACGATCACGATCACGCGTCGTTGGTGGAAAAGGCTCGCACATCTCCTGATCTAATCGGGCGCGACCTGGTAACCGAAGTGAGTATTGAAAAGCGCTATGTAATGAATACACGAAACGGTCCCAGGGTTGCAGTGCTGGACTACGGAGTAAAAAACAGTATTCTCCACCAGCTTTACAATAATGGATGCAGGGTTTTCGTTGTACCGGCCCGGACCAGCGCGCAGGAACTGATATCAATGAAGCCTGACGGCATTCTTCTTTCCAATGGACCCGGGGACCCCGCGGCCGTAACCTATGCAATTGACACAATTAGTGTGTTGCTTGACACCGGGATTCCGCTGTTCGGTATCTGCCTGGGACACCAGTTGCTCGGTCTTGCTCTGGGCGGGACCACGTATAAACTGAAATTCGGCCACCACGGCGGAAACCAGCCGGTAAAGGATCTCAGAACCGGGAAAATCCACATAACCGTTCAGAACCATGGTTTTTGCGTTGATCTAGATACGTTAAACAGGGATGAAATCGAAATTACCCACGTAAATCTTAATGACCAGACACTGGAAGGTATGCGGCATAAACTATTGCCTGTGTCTTCCGTCCAGTTTCATCCCGAGGCCAGTCCGGGGCCGCACGATGCCCATTACCTGTTCGGAGAATTCATCGCTGAAATCAATAAATCAAAAAAGGATAAGTGAAACAATGAGAGAGATAGTGGCGGTTTTCGATTTTGGATCACAATATGCACAGCTTATCGCACGCCGCATAAGGGAACTTGGTGAGTATTGTGAAATTGTGTCGCACGACATTACCCGGGATGAACTCGAGGCATTGAAGCCGGTTGCTCTTGTACTGTCCGGCGGACCATCATCCGTTCTCGACGACGGACATCCTGCAATCGATCCCGATATCCTCGAACTCGGCATCCCGATTTTCGGCATCTGTTACGGAATGCAGTTACTGGCTCAGGTACTGGGCGGCCATGTGGAAAAGGGCCACAGTGGCGAATATGGACCTGCCCGGATCGAGGTGCAGGATGCTGCATCGATATTCTACGAGATGGAGCCGTGCCTCGATGTATGGATGAGTCACGGTGATCATGTCTCGGCCATGCCCCGTGGATTTAAAATCCTGGCACGTACCGATGCGTGCCCCATTGCCGCCATGGGTGACGATTCGCGGAAGATTTACGGAGTTCAGTTTCATCCCGAGGTAGTGCATACACCCAGGGGGACGAAAATGATGCGAAATTTCCTGTACCACATTGCCGGCTGCAGCGGCGGGTGGACAATGGAAAAGTTCATCGATGAATCGATAAGGTCAATTCGAAACGAGGTAGGTAATGCCAATATGATCTGTGCCCTGTCAGGTGGAGTGGACTCGGCTGTCGTAGCCGCCCTTCTCAACCGCGCCATCGGTAGCCGGATGCATGCCATTTTCGTGGACAACGGACTCCTCCGGGCGCACGAGGTCGAAGAAATACGATCATTATTTACGGACGACTATCCGCTGAATATTCAAGTCGCCGATGCGAAACGGGAATTTCTGAATGCCCTCAAGGGGGTGATCGATCCCGAACAAAAAAGAAAAGTAATCGGAGAGAAATTTATCGACATATTCCGGGAGGAGGCAAAGCACATCCAAGGTGCGATATTCTTGGCGCAGGGGACGCTGTATCCGGATGTTATAGAAAGCAGGTCTGCCCATGGTGGGCCGTCGGCAACGATCAAAAGTCACCACAACGTCGGGGGACTTCCGGCAGATCTCGGGTTTACTCTGATAGAACCGCTGAAAGAACTTTTTAAGGACGAGGTCAGACGACTCGGGAAAGAACTGGGATTACCCGATCGAATCCTGCAACGCAAACCCTTTCCGGGGCCCGGCCTGGCCGTTCGTATCATCGGAGAGGTGACGGAAGAAAACCTGTCCGTTCTCCGGAATGCCGATCTCATCGTCAAGGAGGAGATGCGGCAATACACGGGTTTTGACGATGTCTGGCAGTCATTTGCCGTTTTGCTTCCGATCAGAACGGTAGGTGTCATGGGAGACGAGAGAACCTATGCGAAAGTCATTGCGTTGCGAATTGTGTCCAGCATGGATGGAATGACGGCCGACTGGATGAAACTGCCGTACGAGGTTCTGGGACGCATGTCATCACGCATAATCAATGAAGTAAAAGGTGTCAACCGGGTTGTATACGATATCAGTTCCAAACCACCGAGCACGATTGAGTGGGAATAAAGTGAGGTTGCTGTGCCGAAAAGAACAGATTTACAGAAAATACTTATTATCGGATCGGGGCCGATTGTCATAGGGCAGGCATGTGAATTTGATTATTCGGGTACGCAGGCCTGTAAGGCATTGCGTGAGGAGGGGTATGAAATTGTGCTTTTAAATTCCAATCCCGCGACAATCATGACGGATCCCGAAATAGCGGATCGCACATACGTCGAACCGATTACGGCCAAGATCGTTGAACAAATTATTGAAAAAGAACGTCCCGATGCAGTTCTCGCCACCCTCGGCGGTCAGACGGCTCTCAATATCGCCGTGGAAGTTGCAGAGAGTGGGGCGTTTGAACAATACGGCGTCGAGATGATCGGGGCCGACCTTGCCGCAATCAAGAAAGCCGAGGACAGAGATGAATTCAAACAGGCCATGGCCGACATCGGTCTGGAGGTTCCGCGAAGCGGTATCGCCCATACAATCGAAGAAGCGCGGGAGGTGGTGAAGGAGATTGGCTTTCCGATAGTCATCCGGCCCAGTTTTACCCTTGGGGGAACGGGCGGCGCGTTGGCGTACAATGTGGAAGAATTCGAAAGTTCGGCAGCGCTGGGCCTCGAACAGAGTATGATCAGCGAAATACTGATTGAGGAGTCCGTCCTGGGATGGAAAGAATATGAACTTGAGGTCATGCGCGACAGAAACGACAATGTCGTGATCATATGTTCAATAGAAAATGTGGATCCCATGGGGGTGCATACCGGTGACTCTATTACGGTTGCTCCCGCCCAGACCTTGACAGACAGGGAATACCAGAATCTGCGCAGTGCCTCTATTGCTGTTATACGAGAAATCGGTGTTGAGACAGGAGGATCGAATATTCAATTTGCGGTTCATCCGGAATCGGGACGGATTGTGGTCATTGAAATGAATCCCCGTGTCTCTCGATCATCCGCCTTGGCCTCCAAGGCGACTGGTTTCCCGATTGCAAAAATTGCGGCCAAACTTGCCGTCGGCTACACTCTTGATGAAATCCCGAACGATATCACCCGGAAGACGCCTGCGTCATTCGAACCGACTATCGATTACTGTGTCGTCAAGATTCCACGCTTCGCATTTGAAAAATTTCCGGGTGTGGATGACACGCTGACCATATCCATGAAATCGGTTGGTGAAACGATGGCAATCGGGCGGACATTCAAGGAGGCACTGCAGAAGGGGTTTCGGGGACTGGAGATCGGAATTCACGGGTTTGAACATACCTTGCCCGACAACCTGGAACCCGAACAGCTCGACGCCATGCTGGTGCGTCCCACGGCGGAACGATTATTCTATGTCAAGTATGCAATGCAGCGTGGCATTTCGGTTGAGCATATTGCAAAACTCACGCGGATTGATCCATGGTTTCTGCATAATATGCTGGAAATTGTTGATATGGAGAAATTCATCACACAGTATCGGGGTCAGGACGATATTCCCGTCCGTGTCCTGAAGCAGGCCAAGCGGTTCGGCTTTTCAGATTTTCAGATCGGCACAATTATCGGAATGACAGAAGCCGAGGTGAGGGCTCTCAGAGAAGAATATCATATTACCCCTGTGTACAAACTCGTTGATACATGTGCCGCGGAATTCGAAGCATACACACCGTATTTTTACTCGACCTATGAGGAAGAAGACGAGAGTCGCGCCGGGGACGCCAGAAAGGTCATGATCATCGGCGGCGGTCCGAACCGGATCGGCCAGGGTATTGAATTCGACTATTGCTGTGTGCACGCGTCAATGGCATTGAGAGAATTAGGGTACGAAACCATCATGGTCAACTCCAATCCCGAGACGGTGTCGACCGATTACGATATTTCCGACAAGCTGTATTTCGAGCCCCTGACACTTGAAGATGTGCTGAACATTGTCCAGGTTGAAAAACCCGACGGTGTCATTGTTCAACTGGGTGGTCAAACCCCGCTCAACCTGTCGCTGCCGCTTGCAGCGTATGGGGTGAAGATCCTGGGCACCTCACCGGAGGCGATTGACCGTGCTGAGGATCGCAGACTGTTCAAGGCGTTGGCGGACAAGATCGGAATACAACAGCCCCGCAGCGATACGGCACTCTCAGTGGAAGAAGCTGAACGCGTTGTCGAACGCATCGGGTATCCCGTGCTCATTAGGCCTTCATACGTACTGGGCGGAAGGGCGATGGCGGTGGTATGGAGCAAGGCCGACCTGAAAGGTTTTTTGAAAGAGGCCTTTGATGCGTCAGCCGATCATCCCATCCTGATAGACGAATTTCTCGAGGATGCTGTCGAAGTGGATGTCGACGCGGTGTCGGACGGCAGGGATGTGGTGATTGCAGGGGTAATGGAGCATATCGAATATGCAGGCATCCACTCCGGTGACAGCGCCATGGTGATTCCGCCGTATTCTCTCGCGGCGGACACGGTGCAGTCGATAAAACGGCAGACGCGGGCAATCGCCCTTGAACTCGGTGTGAGGGGCCTCATCAATATCCAGTATGCCGTCAAGGGTAAGGAGATTTATATTCTCGAAGTTAATCCGCGGGGCTCCCGGACCGTTCCGTTTGTTTCGAAGGCAACCGGCCTGCCGTTTGCGAAGATTGCTACGCGTATCATGGCGGGAATCACCCTGGCGGCGCAGGGCATTATCAGTGATCCCGTACCCCGGTATTTTTCCGTCAAGGAATCGGTGTTGCCCTTCAGCAGATTTCCCGGTATCGATACGATTCTGGGTCCGGAAATGAAATCCACCGGCGAGGTCATGGGGATCGATCCGAACATCGGACTGGCGTTTGCGAAAAGCCAGATTGCGGCCAAACAGAGTCTGCCCGCATCGGGCAAGGTATTTATCTCCGTAAAGGATACGGATAAACAGCCCGTCATTGCCATCGGCAGGCAATTTTCGGAAATGGGGTTCGAGCTGCTCTCGACCCCGGGGACGGCGAAGGTTCTCGCAGATAATCATGTCGCAGTGTCGTGTCTGCCGAGACTTAACGAGGGACGCCCGAATGTCCTCGATTATATTAAAAACAGAAACGTGCACCTGCTGATAAACACACCGAGCGGACCCATGCCACGTCGTGACGAAGTCACGATCAGAAGTAACGCAATTGCATACGGCATACCCCTGGTGACGACGATTGCCGGTGCACAGGCAATGGTGAATGCCATCAGGGAATTCAGGAAAGGGTGTTGTGATATCAGGTCACTGCAGGAAATATACACATCATAACACGATGCGTTTACGGGAGGGATGGTGAGGTGAAAAAACTGGAACGTATCAGCACCGGCCTTCGGGGACTCGATGACGTTATCGAATATTTACGGGTTGGTGATAATGTCGTGTGGCGGGTAGACGATATCGAAGACTATGCCGGTATTGTATGCCGTTATGTCGATGAAGTTTTGGCCCACAACCTGCGGGTTGTCTATATGCGGTTTGCCGATCATAAACCACTGGTTCATCCGCAGGCCAATGTGGTGGTGTACAAACTCGATGCCGGTCGGGGGTTCGAGTCATTTTCATCCGAAGTTCACAGCATCATTACCAGAGAAGGTGAGGGGGCTTTTTACGTGTTCGATTGTCTCTCGGATCTTCTCTCCGCCTGGTCAACGGACCTCATGATAGGGAACTTTTTCGTTATTACGTGTCCGTATCTTTATGAACTGAATACCATTGCGTACTTTGCCATCATACGTCACAGTCATTCATTTCAGACTGTTGCCCGCATTCGCGAGACGACCCAGGTTCTTATCGATGTGTATAATGATGAAGGCCTGACCTACATTCACCCCTTGAAAGTGTGGCAGCGTTATTCGCCTACCATGTTTCTGCCCCACCTGCAGGAAAAAGATCAATTTATTCCCATTGCCAACAGCGTAGATGCGGCAAAACTGTTTTCACACGTATCCCGACATAAAATAGAACGGACCCGGCGCAAACTCGACTACTGGGACCGATTATTTTTAGAGGCGCAGGAACTTCTGGAACAGCCGTGGCAATCGGGAAAACAGCAGGATATGATCGATCGCATCTGTCGAATCATGATTACCAGAGATCCGCGCATGTCGATTCTCGTAAAAGAAAAGTTTTCTCTCGAAGATTTACTCCGAATACGCGAGAGAATGATCGGTACGGGCTTTATCGGTGGAAAAACGGTGGGAATGCTTCTCGCCCGCAAGATATTGTCGGACGATCGGACATACGAATGGGAGAGGCTCCTGGAGCCGCACGATTCGTTTTACGTCGGCTCGGATGTGTTTTACACCTACATTGTCCAGAACGGATGGTGGAAACTGCGCATGGAGCAAAAAACGAAAGAAGGGTATTTCAAGGCGGCCGAAATCTTAAGGGGCAAGATGCTCAATGGTGAATTTCCCGAAGAGATAAAAGAACAATTCCTGCAGATAGTCGAATACTTTGGCCAGTCACCGTTTATTGTTCGTTCGAGCAGTTTACTTGAAGATTCGTTCGGCAACGCCTTTGCGGGAAAATACGGAAGCATTTTCTGCGTGAATCAAGGTACTCCGGAAGAACGGTATGCCTATTTCGAGAGTGCCGTGCGCGAGATATTCGCCAGTACCATGAATGATGATGCTCTCATGTATCGCCTCCAGAGAGGGCTCGAGAACGAGGACGAGCAGATGGCCCTCCTGGTGCAGCGCGTGTCGGGTTCGTACCATAAACATTACGTATTTCCGAACGCGGCGGGAGTCGGTATATCATACAATACCTTCGTGTGGCGCAAAGACATGGATCCCCGCGCGGGGATGCTGAGACTTGTATTCGGGCTGGGCACGAGAGCGGTGAACCGTATTGAAGGGGATTACGCCCGTATAGTTGCATTGGATGCCCCCCTCGTGAAGCCGCACGGCAGCATGGATGATACCAGAAAATTTTCCCAACGGGAGGTAGATGTTCTTAATATCGATACAAATCAACTGGAGACCGTGTCGATGTTGAACCTGATGGGTGAAGGCCTTGATCTCGACATGAGCCGGGTTGCCGTGAAGGACCATGAAACGAATCGACAAATTCGAGAACTCGGCGTCAAAAACCAGGAGGCCTGGATTATTACGTTCGACAGCCTGCTTTCAGGAACGGCGTTTACGGATATCATGCAGAATATGCTGAAAAAACTGGAAACAATATACCAGTATCCTGTCGATGTCGAGTTTACGGTTAATTTTACCGACAGCAATAAATTCCAGATCAATCTGGTGCAGTGCCGTCCGTTGCAGACCCTGGGACAGGAGAAAAAAGTAGAGTATCCGAACAACGTAGAGCCAGACAGGGTCTTTTTCAAATCGGAAGGTGCATTTATGGGGGGATCCATCGCACAGAAGATTCGAAGAGTCATTTATGTCGATCCTAAAGGCTACAGCGATCTTCCCCAGACAAAAAAATATGAGGTGGCACGCATTGTCGGGAGGTTGAACAGACAGATCCGCAACAGGGATGAAATGCCCACCATGCTCATGGGGCCCGGCCGATGGGGATCGACGACACCGTCACTGGGCGTCCCGGTCAGTTTCTCGGAAATCAACCATATGAATGTGCTGGGTGAGATTGCCTATCGGGACGGCAATCTCATTCCTGAACTGTCGTATGGAACGCACTTCTTTCAGGATCTGGTCGAGACAAAGATCTTTTATGTGGCCCTTTTCCCCGATGACAGTGAGATACTGTTTAATTTCCAGTGGATCAAGGGTAAGGAGAACAGCCTGGCGAAGTTCCTGCCGGAGGCCCACGACTACTGTGACATCATAAAGGTCTACGATATTAGTGATAAAGATTTACAAATTATCGCAGATGTAGTATCTCAACGCGTAATCTGCTACTTCTGAGACACGTAAAGCATCCGGGGTGACTTAAGAAGACAGTTACCAGACGGGGATTGTTGTATTGTGAGCGGAGTGGTGGTCAGGTGCAACCTCGGTGAGGCATGGCGGGGGCGGCAAAGATAAATGAGAATTTCACGCCGCTGAGATTAATGCGGTTTGCATACCGACTACCCTGGGGGAATTTAATATACTATACATACGGTGAGAAAATGGGAAAAACTGCTACCCTTGTAATCGACGGAAAATCGTATGAACTGCCAATCGTAAAATCATCCGAAGGCCACGATGCCATCGACATCAGAATGCTGCGCCGGGAAACGAACATGATTACATTTGATCCCGGTTTAACCAATACGGCCAGTTGCCAGAGCAGCGTCACGTACATGAACGGCGATGAAGGAATTCTCCGATACCGAGGAATTCCCATTGAGCAGCTTGCGGAACATTCAACCTTCGTCGAAACTGCTTACCTTCTCATCAATGGTGAACTGCCGCTCCAGGAGGAGCTGGACCGGTTTTCCCTGACTCTGAATGATCATGCCCTGGTCCATGAAGATGTGCGGCATTTCTTTGAGCGTTTTCCATACGGCACGCATCCCATGGGTATTCTGTCTTCCATGATGAATGCCCTCCGGGCCTTCCATCCCGAGGAGGTGCAAGAATCCGATGAGGATACAATCAACGTCATGTTTGCACGTCTGCTTTCTCAGCTCAGAACAATGGCGGCCATGTCCTACAGAATTTCGATGGGGCAATCGGTCATTTATCCGTCGTATATGCTGACCTATTGTGCCAATTTTCTGAACATGATGTTTGATTCGAGTGTTCGGCCTTATGGCATAGATCCGGATACGATCAGGGCCCTCAAAACATTCTGGATATTACACGCAGACCATGAACAGAATGCATCTACCTCCGCTGTTCGGCTCGTCGGGAGTGCCCGTGTCAATCTTTACGCTGCCATCTCAGCCGGGATCAGTGCTTTGTGGGGGCGGGGAGGGAACCAGGAGGTCGTCGAAATGCTGCAGGAAATTCATGACAGCGGTGGCGATCCACGGCCCTTCATTGCGCGGGCGAAAGACAAGGAAGATCCGTTCCGCCTCATGGGGTTCGGGCACAGTATGTACAAGCAATATGATCCGCGGGGCCGCATAATGAAGGCGATGTCCCATGAAATGCAGGGCCGGATTGGAAAATGTGATCCCCTGCTTGGCATTGCCCGGGCACTTGAAGAAGAGGCGCTGGCAGACCCCTATTTCACGGAAAATGGGATTTATCCCAACATAGATTTCTACAGCGGGATATTCCTGCGGTTGTTGGGAATTCCCATCGAGATGTTTCCTGTCATGTTTGCCATCGGGCGCCTTCCGGGATGGATCAGCCAGTGGAAGGAAAGCCAGGAAGATCCGGCAAGAAAACTCTATCGCCCCCGTCAGGTATACACCGGACTCAATGCCCGGAAGTACGTCCCGCTCGACAAACGCAAGAGATAATAAAAGGGATATTCGTGCCCTGCGTGCAGTGAATGGGGAATGTACCTGACAAGGTGGTGTAGCAGAAGTGTGGTGTGTTATCCAGAATAAAGCAGGACAGGCATGAATACAGGAGCATAAACACTGGATTCATGCCCACCCCGTTATGATCACCCAATTTGCACATCTTATTTCAGAAGCCCGACTCTCTCGCTGTGCCCGTTGCTTGCCCGATCCTCAACAACCTTAGCGATATCCAGCCCGGTCAGGGTCTTGAGCTGTTCAAAAAAAGAGTTTACTGATCCGGCGAGACTTCCCACGAGATGTGGTATGCCGCTGCCGTTGCCGCCATTGTCGACGACGGTCAGCCGCTCGACAGACAGGTTGGAGCCGATGACATCGGACACCTTTTCGACCAGTTCGGGCAGAAGCTGGATCATGAAGAGTTCTCGGCTGTCTTCTTTCTCCCACTGTTCCCTCAAGAGCCGCAATGCTTCCGCTTTGGCTTTGCCCTCTTCAAAGGTCGAGGCTGCCACACCGACTGCTTTCATGCACAGTGCTTCTTTTTCCGCTTCCGCCGGTACGATGACCTCTGCCTCGTATTTGAGCCTGTTGGTGTCGACTTTCTTTCCTTCCAGGGTTTTCAGCTCTTCCATGCGAGATATGTCGCCGGCCAGTTTGGCCTTTTCCTCGGAACGGCTTGCCTCGGACATCCACCGGGCCTGCTGCACCCTGAATGTCATTTCCGTTTCGACAATGGATCTGCGCGACTCAATTTCGGCGATTTCGGATATCTTTTTACCCTCTGATTCCTTTTTACTTGCTTCGGCGTTTGATTCGGCTTCTACCATGCGAGCATCCCGGTGTACCTCGGCATTCTTTTTCCTGGCGATGGCATCGAGATAACCTCTATCATCCTTGATTTCCTGGATTTTAAGGGTATCCAGGAGCAATCCCATACGCTGCATGTCTTCGCTTGCTTCTGCCGAGACCTGGCGCGCAAGGGTAATTCGATTTGCATTTGCTTCTTCAGGTTCCATTGTTGCGATAATTCCGCGTAACGTACCCTCGAGTATTTCCCTGGCAGTTGTCGCAATGACGGAAGGATCTTTGCCTAGAAATCGTTCGATGGCGTTCCCGAGTCCGGCATCCATGCTTCCCGCGATTTTAACATTGGCCATAGCCTTGACATTGACGGGAATGGTTCCTTTTGTGAGGGCTCCCGCCACATCCATTTCGATGGGCACCGTGTTCAACGGTAAGGTGTGGACCGTTTCCACCAGCGGTATCTTGAGTGCTCTACCGCCCTTGATCACTCGATATTCTGTCGGTTCCTTACCCTTGTCTTTGATTTTTCTGCCTGAAAAGATCATAACCTCATTCGGTGAACAGATTTTCATATTTGCTTTGATATAGATAATGATTATCATGACGGTAAAAATGCCTAACACAATGCTGATCATGCCTGTCTGCATGCTTGATACCTCCTGGTTTTTATTAATGAACTATTAAATATCGTAATACAGGGCGAATTCGTACGGATGCGGGCGAAGCCTGATCTGGTCCTGCTCCCGCTTGCGTTTATAGTCGATCCACATCACGATGAGATCCTCAGTAAACACGTCGCCTTTCAATAAATAGTCATGGTCTTGTTCAAGACAATCAAGAGCTTCTGTAAGTGAACCCGGGGTCGATTTCATATGCTGCCGTTCATGTGCAGACAACTCGAAAATGTCGGTTTCAATCGGCGGAGGTGGTTCTATCTCATTTTCAATACCGTCAAGTCCTGCCATCAACATGGCAGCGAGTGCCAGGTAGGGATTACAGGAACAATCAGGCGGCCTGAATTCGATCCTCTTGGCCTTTTCACTCTGAGAGTACATGGGAACCCTGATGCAGGCACTCCTGTTTCTCGTGGAGTACACAAGATTGATTGGGGCTTCATAACCGGGAACGAGCCGTCGGTATGAATTTGTTGTCGGCGATGTCAATGCGAGCAATGATGGTGCATGGTGTAGCAGGCCTCCTACATAATGAAGGGCGAGTTTGCTCAGGCCGCCATAGCCACTTGAATCATAGAAGAGGTTCCTGCCACCTCTCCAGAGACTCTGGTGGACATGCATGCCCGATCCGTTGTCCATGAAAATTGGTTTGGGCATGAATGTGACCGTCTTCCCATGCTGGAGAGCGACATTTTTAACGACATACTTATACTTCATCAGTATGTCACCGGTATTGACAAGGGTGTTAACTCTCACGCCTATTTCGCACTGTCCGGCTGTCGCCACTTCGTGGTGATGGAGCAGGACATCTATGCCGACGTCCCGCATAACCTTGGACATTTTAGCCCTCAGATTATGAAGGCTGTCCGTCGGTGGCACAGGGAAATATCCTTCCTTGTAGCGGGGTTTGTATCCAAGGTTTGGTCCCTCATCCGTGCCTGTATTCCAGAATCCTTCAACGGAATCGATCTTGTAGAAACCGGTGTGCTGATTTTGATCGAAACGCACATCGTCAAACACATAGAATTCGGGTTCCGGTCCGAAAAAGGCCTGATCCGCGACTCCGCAGGCGGATAGATACCGTTCGGCCTTGCGGGCGACAT
>Ga0272442_10001378_pt1 | contig 37111 bp, 41 predicted proteins | sample SSMForm2O_FD_200262 | JGI IMG/M metagenome (GOLD analysis project Ga0272442, IMG submission 200262) | Marine sediment archaeal communities from Little Sippewissett salt marsh, Falmouth, MA, United States - SSM-Form-2O | ecosystem: Environmental > Aquatic > Marine > Wetlands > Sediment ... | reverse complement strand
ATTATTTTGAAAATAACGATGGTACCGGCATTTTGGCCACCTGTGACCCGGATCACAATGTGGATCAGGCGGTCTATTCCAAACCGTTTATTGTGGACGAAACAACCATTGCTTTCGTGATGAAAGAGCGGCTCAGCCATCAAAACCTGAAAAGCCACCTGATGGCCTCTTATCTGTTTCTGGAGGAAGGCCCCGGCTATAACGGCATTCGGCTGTCGCTGACGATGCAGCGACAGGATAAAAATCGTTCGCTGATCGAGGCCCTTCGCAAAAAACAGCCGTGTATGTACCCAAAAGAAGACGATTCGGATAAATTTTTGGTCTTTTTTAAGGTAAACCGAATCCGTCCGCTTACCGACGATACGTCCCCCGAGTGAGGTGTTACCGAACACCTTATTTGCTCCGGCGTACAACAGAGTGTAACGCCTGTTTGAAAGGATGCCCAAAATGACTTGGTGGGAAGTTGAGCAAATGGTCGGCTATATCGCGGATCTCGAGCAAGCGATGGATGATTGGTCGCTTTCCGGGTCACAGATGCGGCATGAACAGCGGGCCGTCGACACACTGAAGGACAAGATACAGCGATCATTGGATCAGGGGGGGGAAACCGACAGAAAAGCGTTTTTGGTGCAATTGGCCGACCGCGTCGAAGTCCTGCGTCAACAGTTGGCAGAACGGCTCAAACGGGACCTGCCGGATCGCCGTTGAATCCTAAAATCCCCTTTTCAAAACCCCTCATCTCTGGTACATTACCCCCATAAAAGCGATTCCATAAACGGAGAGGTTGTATGATTGTTGATACGATTATCATGGGCGACTACCAGACCAACTGCTATTGCGTCCGAAACAATAAAGATGCCGCCGAGTGTCTGGTTATCGATCCCGGACTGGAACCGGAACCGCTTGTCCAGATGTTAAAGGAAAACGACCGCACCCCTGTTGACATCCTGTTGACCCACGGGCACGTCGATCACATCGGAGGTGTGGAGTCCATTCGCAGGCACTGGCCTAAGGTGCGGGTAGCGATCCACAAAGATGACGCGAGTATGCTAATCAATCCCGAGGAAAACCTTTCGCTCATGGCCGGATGCATGGTGCAGACCCGCCCGGCCGATGTCCTGCTGGATTCGGAGGAAGTGTACTATCAGGCGGCAGGGCTGCGGTTCAGAATTCTCCATACACCGGGGCATTCACCCGGCAGCATCTGTCTGTATTCGGCTCATGACCACATTCTTTTCGGGGGGGACACGCTCTTTGCCGGATCGGTCGGACGAACGGATTTTCCCGGCGGCAGCCATGAGGCACTGATTGACTCCATTAATACAAAGCTGCTAATTCTACCAAAGCGGACTCAAGTCTATACCGGACACGGCCCCGAAACCACTATTGGAAACGAGAAAAAGTTTAACCCGTTCCTGACCCCCAATACCGGGCTTTAATGCAATCGTGGCACGGCCATCTCTGGCCGTGTTCTCATGGGCTGCAAGCCCGTACCGCGTCAGTGTTTGACCGGTTCGCCGAGCAGGGCCTTGAGTTCTTTGAGCTTTTCGTCTAACACGTCCGCGGTTTTGGCTTCGACGTTTAATCGCAGCAGCGGTTCGGTGTTGCTGGGGCGCACATTGAACCACCAGTCCTTGAACTGCACCGTCACGCCATCAAGATCATCCACCCGGCCTTGACTGAATTGACGTGTCAGTTCCCGCATCACGGCGTCCTTGTCTTCGACCTCGAAATTCATTTCACCGCTAGCGAAGAATCGCTGCAACGGCGCCACCAGTTCGCTGGTGGGCGTATCGGTTGCTCCGAGGATGTTCAGCATGTGCACCAGCGTAATCATCCCCGAATCGGCATAGTAGTTATCGCGGTAGTAGAAGTGCCCGCTCAGTTCGCCGCCAAAACAGGCGTGGCTGTCGTGAAGGGTTTTTTTCATGAAGGAATGGCCCACGCGCTCCCGGCGCGGGGTACCGCCGTACTTGAGGATTTCCTCCTGTACGACATGGCTGCTGCGAAGGTCGTACACAATTGTCGAGCCGGGGTTGGTTTTCAGGAAATAGGGCACCATCAGCGCGGTCATAATATCACAGGAGACGGTCTGGCCCTTTTCATCCACCATCATCAGCCGGTCGGCGTCGCCGTCGAAGCAGCAGCCGAAGTCGGCCTTGCGTTTTTTGACGGTTTTTTTCAACTCCTTCAGGTTTTTTTCGACCAGCGGGTTGGGATCGTGCTTGAAGGTTCCGTCGTGTTCGAGATTCAGCCCGATCAGGTCAACGCCGTCAAGGTCATCGAAGATGATCGGTACCATCTTTCCGGCCATGCCGTTGCTGGCGTCCACTACCATTTTGAGGGGACGGCGTTTTTCTTCCAGAAACTTCAGAACGTGCTTTTTGTACTCGCTGGAAAGATTGCAGTGCTCAACCGAGCCATCCGGACGGCCGAGCGTATGCAGCAGCGCAGTTGCGATATGTTTGATGTCTTTGAGGCCGGTATCGGCGCCGATGGGCTTGGCCTGCTGGCCGGAAATCTTAAAGCCGTTGTATTGGGCGGGGTTGTGGCTGGCGGTGACCTGAACCCCGCCACAAGCACCCAGATGATTGATCGCGAAATACATTTGCGGCGTGTCGATCATACCGATGTCGATGACATTGGCGCCGGCGGTGTTCATCCCCTCAATCAGGGCCGCGGCAAGCGACGGGCTGTGCGTCCGCATGTCCCGGCCGACGCAGATGCTCTGGGCATTGGCCAGCCCGCGATTGTAGCCGTGTACCATCGACCGTAAAAACTGGGCCGTGGCATGGCCGATCTTCCAGGCCGACTGTTCGTCAAGCTGCTCGCCGTAAAGTCCGCGAATGTCGTATGCCTTAAAAATTGAAGGATCCATATATCTACTCCATTTCAACTATTAATCATCTTGTTTCTTACAAAAGAACCCATAGTGTAAGCCCACAGGCCCAACCTGTCAACAAAACAACAACCCGGTTCGCAAGAGAAATTCTGTACAGAAGCCAAATTCGGACATATAATGCCTTGATGCAAAAAGAATCCGCAATTAAAGAGTTTGCCGAGGCCTGCCGCAGGATCGCCGAATACAGCTTGGTTTCGTGCAGCAGCGGGAACCTGTCCTGGCGGGTTAAGCCGAATACCGCCCTGCTGTCGGCAAGCGGTTCATGGCTGGGGGAATTGACTGCCGAACAGGTGGCGGTGTGCGACATTACTACCGGCGAAAGTGTCAATGGTGTAAAGGCCACGTGTGAAAGTGTTTACCATCTGGGCATTTTGAAAAGCCGACCGAATGTGAATGTTGTGCTGCACTTTCAGAGCCACTATGCTACAGCCATTGCCTGCGGCGAGACGGATGCTGTGAATTTCAACATGACCATCGAGGTGCCGGTCTATATCGGAACTCCGACTGTCGTGCCATATCTGCCGCCCGGTTCCGGTGAGCTGGCACAGGCCGTAATTGATTCATTCACGGATTCGCAAACGCACCTGGCCATCCTGAAAAATCACGGACTGGTTTCGGTCGGCAAAGATTTCAACGATGCCATTCAAAAGGCCGTCTTTTTCGAGATGGCCTGTAAAATCATACAGACCAACCCGAATGCCAAACCACTGAGTGATGATGCGGTCAAACACCTTCGCAAAACAAGCCGTGCATAAAACAAACCCGGAGGTTGACACGGTCAAGCTTCCCGTCGCGTTGTAGCTCATAGGGGGAAGAAGAAAGCTTATGAATATCCCGGGGATCATATAACAATAGCCGCGGGTGCAGGGAATCCCGGAGGGATGACCGAAACCTGTGGTACCGAGACCCCAATTCCCCACGACCCTAACGGGGTCGAATAAATCCAGCGTGTTCATTGCAACGTTCGACCCCTCTGGGGTCGGCTTCTTTGGTGGTTACTATTACCACGGGTTACGGCCTATCGGCCTTCACCCGCGGCTATTCTTATCCCAAGCCCTACGGGCTTTTAATGAAGTTTATTTCCACAACGGTGTATAAAAAAGCCCCGGGTGTCCGGGGCTTGGTGATGTTTGTTTGGAGTTCAAGCTTTTTTGTCCCGCCGTAGCTCATAGAGCGAAGGGGGAAGCTTGTGACAACGCCAACATTTTTCGCACACGCAATCGGGCGGCTCGCGCCGCCGCGCTTTTGTTTACAGCACTTCGGCGACGGCGGTACAGAGGGTGTCCATGTTGGCTTTGGTCATGCCGGCGACGTTGATGCGGCCGGAGCCGACGATGTAGATGCTGTATTTTTCCTTGAGCGCCTTGACCTGTTCGGGGTTCAATCCGCTGAACGAGAACATCCCGTACTGATGCGTCAGGAACGAAAAGTCCTGCTGGACACCCTTGGCTTTGAGCGTATCGACAAAAAGTGTGCGCATTTCGGCGATGCGGTCGCGGATCTGGGCCACTTCTTTTTCCCATTCGGCTCGCAGCGTCGCGTCGTTCATAATCGTTACGACAATCGCTCCGCCGTGACTGGGCGGATTGGAATAGATTCGACGGATAATGGTTTTCAGATTGCTAAAGGCCTTGTCGATTGTTTCTTTGCTTCCGCCCTTGAGCGTGATCGCACCGACGCGCTCACGGTACAGGCCGAAGTTTTTCGAGAACGAACTGCAAATCACCATCTCATCGAGGGCCTTGGCCAGAATCCGCAGGCCCTCGGCATCCTCATCCAGACCTCGACCCAGACCCTGATAGGCAAAGTCCACCAGCGGCAGCAGTTTTTTCTCATTGACCACCTTGGCAATCTGTTTCCACTGCTCGGTCGTCGGGTCAATGCCGCTGGGGTTGTGGCAGCAGGCGTGCAGGAGAATAATATCACCGGCGGCCATGGACCGCATCGAAGCCAGCATACCGTCAAAATTTAAGCTTCGCTCTTTGGCGTTGTAGTAGGTGTACTTATCCACGGTGAAGCCCGCATCGCCGAAGATGCCATTATGGTTGGGCCAGGTCGGATCGCTGACCCAGACGGTGGTGTCCGGGTTGAAGCTTTTGAGAAACTGCGCGGCCACACGCAGGGCGCCGGTGCCGCCGGGCGTATGAGCCGTTGCGGCAGGATACGCATCCGCGGCGCCAAACAGCAACTCGCGCACGACCTTGCCATACGCCGGGTCGCCGGGAATCGGCAGGTAGCCCTTGCTCTTTTCGGTGTCCAGAATGATCTTTTCGGCCTTATGGACCGAGTCCATAACCGGGGTAATACCGGTCTCGTCTTTATACACGCCCACGCCCAGATTGACCTTGGCGGGGTTGGAATCGTTATTGAACGCCTCTGTCAGACCCAGGATCGGGTCGGCCGGAGCCATTTCAAGCTTTTCAAACATCGTACTTCTCTCCAATGAATGATTGTTTTTTGTTTTCGGTCAAAAACCCGTAAGTTTATACCGCCCGCAAGTGGGTTTTTCAAGCATTTCCCGCCAAAATGCAATATTTGTTGGAAGATTTGCCCGAGTGGGCTTAAAATTGGGATGATAACAGATAAAAGAAAGGGCTTACAATGCAGGTTACGATCAATAACACGGTTTTGGAACTGACCGAGGGCGATATCACTGAGGCCGAGACCGAAGCCATCGTCAATCCGGCCAATGAGGCGCTGGTGCTCGGCGGCGGCGTGGCCGGAGCAATTCGCATCAAAGGCGGCCCGGCGATTCAGGCCGAATGCGACCAAATCAGCCCCACCTCTGTCGGCTGCGCGGTCAAAACCAACGCCGGCCGGTTGAAGGCCAAATACGTCATCCACGCCGTCGGCCCGCGCATGGGCGAAGGCGATGAAGACGCCAAGCTTAGAAACGCCACCTCGAACGCGCTCATTTTGGCCGACCGGGACGGGATAAAGTCGCTAATGTTTCCCGCTATCAGCACCGGCATCTTCGGTTTTCCCATGGACCGCTGCGCCGAGATCATGTTGCGGACAACAATCGACTACCTCAACGGCGGCAGCAACCTCGAAAAAGTCGCCTTCTGCCTCGACGGCAAAGGCGCCTACAAAATCTTCCAGCGACACCTCGAACGACTGCTTAAAGTGACTTCAGGTGATTGAAGAACACAAGGGCTTAGCAGTAATTTGGTTCAATATTACTTATTGGTGCGGCTTGGTATCGAATCGGCATGCTGTTGATCCCGGTTCGCATGATAATGCTTCGTATGTGAGGATTATAAATGACGCGCGATTTGAGTATTTTCGATGCGATGTTTGTTCGAAGTGGACCTGTAAACGCGCGGTAACGATGTTCAAAACCCTGAAGGCCCGGCCTTAGGGCCTTTGCAAGCATCAGGGCACTTCTAAAAGCATAGCTGAAACCTTCGGCGGAACTTGAACTGATAAAGCCGGCGGCCTCTCCGAGCAGCGCGATCGAATCCTTCGCGAGAGATATCTGGTTTAAATGTTCAACACGCAGAATGTGTGCTCCTTCCCGATGAAGGACATCACCAAACTGATAGCCGTATGTTTGAAGCTTTGATTTGAGCAGCAGGAATTTATCGCAGGCATCCGAGCCCGGCTCGACGGCCGTGCCGATGATCATGGCGTCACGTTTGGGGATTGTCCAGGAATAATAGTCTGTGATATCGCTGTCAAAGATTGAGGAGAAAAACGATTGGTCGTCGTCGCTTTGAACCCACTGCTGGATCGAAATATACTTTTTGGGAAAGGGTCTATTGCAGAAGGCAATTTTTCGCACGCGCGAAAAGGCCCCATCGGCTCCAATGAGTACCCTGGCTTTCACGGTCCGGTGCTGTCCGCGGGACGACAGGGTCAACGTGTAATGGTTCCCCATTTTTTTGAAGGACTTGAGACTCGTTTTCTCCATGATATCGACCGCCCGTGGCACCAGCGACAAAAGCCATCGGTCGAACTGCCAGCGATCCATGTTGATGTAATACCGCTGATAGCACCGTTCCAGGTTTCGCTGGAAGTCGATTGCACGAACCACGAAAATCTGTGGTTCGGCCAGAACGCCGTGCGGCAGAGAAAGATGCATTTTGGCGAGCATGGCCTGTGCATCCGGGGCCAGCAGTCCGCCACAGCATTTGCCTGATCCGTAGGGGGCGGGAAAGTCGGTAAGATTGCGTTTGTCAATGATAACGGTGTTGAATTGGGCTCCGATCAGACGTGCGAGCGTGTTGCCTGCCGGACCTGCCCCGACGATTGCGATATCATACACGATAGGCTCCTTAAAAAGTTGTTCTATACGTCATTACATTGGTTTGCATATCCTTCACGGCCTCCGGGATTGCACCTGCCAGGGGTGCTTTTCCTGAAATATTGAAATTCCTTTTATGATTCTACGGATTTAATTTGATGTTGTTTGTAGAAAAATCCTTTCCCGGAAAAGTTCCTTGCGTATAATTTGAAAGATATGAAAGCGATGCAATTGATAAAAACGGGGCCGGTGGAGCATGGATGTCTAGAGTTAAGAGATATTCCTGTGCCGGAGCCGAACGATAACGAGATTCTTGTCAAGGTGTCGGTGTGCGGGGCGTGTCATACGGATCTGGACGAGGCGGAGGGTCGGTTGGCGGTGCCGCGGCTGCCCGTTGTGCCGGGCCATCAGGTGGTGGGAACGGTTTCAAAAAAAGGAAACAAAACAAGCCGGTTTAACATTGGCGACCGGGTCGGCATTACGTGGCTGTATTGGGCGTGCGGGATGTGTGAATATTGCAAAACAGGACAGGAAAATCTGTGTGCCCGTGCCAAGTGGACCGGCAAGGATGCGGACGGCGGGTATGCGGAATACATGGTCATCGAAGAAGAGTTTGCCCACCCCCTCCCCGAAAGGTTCACCGATGCACAGGCCGGACCGCTGTTGTGTGCCGGCGTCATCGGCTACCGCACGTTGCGATTAGCCGAGGTGCAGGACGGTCAAACCATCGGCCTGTACGGCTTCGGCGCCTGTGCGCATATTTTGATACAAGTCATTAAATACAAATTCCCCAACAGCCCTGTTTTTGTCTTCACCAAAACCGAACATCACGGCGAGTTAGCGAAACAACTCGGCGCCGACTGGACCAGCCGCAGCGGGGATGTACCCCCGGCCAAACTTCAAAAAGCGATGGATTTTACCCCCGTCGGCGAGTGCGTGCGCGATGCGCTGGCGGTTCTCGAACGCGGCGGGCGTCTGGTCATCAATGCCATCCGTAAGGAAACGCCCGTGCCGGCGCTGCAGTATGATACGTATCTGTGGCATGAAAAGGAAATCAAAAGCGTGGCGAACGTGACCAAGAAGGACGCGGAAGAATTTCTGCCGCTGGCGGCGGAGATCGGCATACAGCCGACGATTGAAGAGTTTCCATTGGAACAGGCCAACGACGTGCTGGTGAAGATAAAACATTCGAAACTGAAAGCAGCCGCGGTACTAAGGATATAAATAAGGCAGGATAATACAGGCGCAGGAAGGATTACAAAGACAGATCGAAAAAACGGTCTCTCTTTTTCCGTTCCGGCGGACCTCTGCCTAACAGCGCTGCCAGCGGTGGTGTTTTGAATCCGGCTTTGATTGTTTTTGGCTCACTCATTTTTTCACCTCTATATGGAATCTCGTTTTCTGGAATTAGTGCGTTTGATACGACTGCGTAAAAAAGGTTTCTTTTTATCTTCCCGGCGGACCGCGGGCCCCTTCAACTGCCAGTGTTATTTCTGATTTGTTTTTCGAAGCTATCATGAATCCCCCCGGAATCAGTTGCTTTCTTTTAGTATCGTTCTTTACCATCAACGACAAGGGTTAATATAACCGATTCGCGAAGAAATATCAAGGAAATATTAAGGAGAAATTAATGCAATCATGATATTTTTTATGAATCCGCAGCACTGCGAAAATGTGGCCGTTATTATCGGTCGACTGGATGAAGTTTTTTAATCGAGGCGTTAATTTTTTTGGGGGACATAATTCAAACAAAAGCGTCGAACGGCAGTGACACGATACGATACCCTGTGCCATACGTAAATCACCCGGTCTCGCAATCCCGGCGCTTCCGCTTCGGGCTTTTGTTACTCTGCCGGGTACATGAATTCGGGCATGCGGCGGGGTTTGCCGGACTTGTCCACACAGGCCAGGATGCTGGTGCCTTCAGCCAAAACCACACCCGTGGCGGTGCGTTTGAGCTGGTAGGTGTGTTCCACGCGGGCGCTGGTAATCCGGCTGCACGTGGTGGTCAGTTCAAGCTTCTCATCATAGAAGCACGGGCGGCGGTATTTGGCCGTCAGCTCGGAAACCACGAAAAACACCCCCGCTTTTTCCAGTTCGCTGTAGGCCAGGCCGTTGACGCGCAAAAGCTCCGTGCGGCCCATCTCGAACCAGACGGGGTAAACCGTATGATGCACCACACCGGCCTGGTCGGTCTCGCAGTATCGCGGGACGATGGGAATCGTATGCTCGGCGATCTTCGTACAATCAGGAAACTCAATCGACGGCTCATTCTGGTATTCGGTACTTCTCGGCTCAACTCGCATAACTTCATTCCTTGACTATGGTTAATTTCAGTCGGTGACATTTTATCACCGACTGATGGCCCTCGGTAGCCGTTTTTCTGTTTTAATTTCAACCGGTTACAATTTGTCACCGGTTGACTGTTTCCCTTTGCCATAAATACCCTGAAAACGGTGTTTTTTCAAGCATTCCGGAAAAAAGTTGTTTCTGTACCGGGCGGCTCTATAATATGACGCCGTGTGATTTACAGAAGGTGTTCCCTGTCTCAACTAAAGAAAGGACAAGAAAATGAGAGCTTCACTATTATTCATCTTTGTGGTTCCAGTAATGACCCTTGCAAGCATTTCGTCCAGTACGTCTAATTTTGTCATTGCTTTTTCCGGGGAAAAGACAACAGCGGTCTCACTGGAAAAAGAAGCCGATTATGTTTCCATTGCGGTAGAAATTCAAAGTGAGCAAAAAGATCCCGTTGAGCAAATCAATGAGATACGGGAGATTCAGGGTTCCATTATTGAAAAAGCAAATGAACAGGAACAGATTGAAATACATAAAGGCCCTATTTCGCTTTCGGCGTCACCGGTGAAATCCGGATTTGCAGTGTCATCGGGATATTATCGATCTAAAACCTCAACCGCTCAAATCCATATCCTTGCCCGACTGGATGCAAAAAATGATATCTACGATTGTGCAATACAAATCCGGCGGTTTTTGGATTCGGTTAAATTGCCCTCAAAAGCAAAATTTTCTCTGGGCGAAATACAGTTGACGGTGAAAAATCCGGAGCAATACCGAGCCGAAATCCTCAAGAAAATCGGTGAAGATGCTGAGTTTGTGAAATCTGCCTTAGGATTCAATGGAACGATTTTACTGGCCGGGCTTGACCAGCCCGTGCTGGTGCGACAAGTCGATGATCGAAAAGTCGAGTTGTTTATTGATTATTCCATGTCAATTGAATTGTCGGGAAGTCGATAAGGCATGGAAATTTGGACGATTAAAAAACTGCTGGAATGGGTTACGGGCTACTTTGCCGAAAAGGGGGTCGATGCGCCGCGGCTGAGTGCGGAGCTTTTGCTGTGTCATGTACTGAAACTCGAACGTATCCAGCTTTATACGCTGTTTGACCGGGCGGTGGACCCGCCGCAGTTGGCGGTGTTGCGGGCGCTGGTCAAGCGGGCCGGTGAGCATGAGCCGATTGGCTACCTGGTGGGGCGGTGTGAGTTTTATTCGCTGCCGCTGACGATTACGCCGGACTGCCTGATCCCGCGGCCGGAAACGGAGTACTTGGTCGAAAAAGCGATCCTGTTCCTGCGGCAGCGCGAGGGGGCGCAGCACGTGCTGGATTTATGCACCGGGTCTGGCTGCATCGCCGCGGCTATTGCGAAAAATGTCAAGGACGCACAGATCGTTGCCACGGATATCTCCGATGCGGCACTCAAGGTCGCGGCTGAAAATATCGGAAAACTCAAACTCAACGAAAGAGTGAAACTGCTGTGCGGCGATTTGTTCGATCCGATCATCGAGGGGCTGGACGCGGCGAAGTTTGACCTGATCGTGAGCAATCCGCCGTATGTGAGTGAGCCGGAATACGCGGCACTGGATAAAAACGTCAAGGACTACGAGCCCGCCGGTGCGCTGCTGGCCGGAGCGGACGGGCTGGATGTGTATAAGCGGATTCTGGGAAAGGTTGACGACTTTCTAAAACCGGACGGGGTATTGATGATGGAGATCGGTTACGCCCAGGGTAAGGCGATTCGTGAACTGCTTGAAAACAGCGGTATTTTCAAAACCATCGCCATCGAAAAAGATTTTGCCAACAACGACCGGATCGCGGTAGCAAAGAAATAACAATCTTAGCCACAGATCAACACAGATATTCACAAATTATGATTCGTTCTTTATCTTTTTTTGCTGTGGAGACAGGTTTGCATTCGGGGCTTTATATCGCCAGGGGATCATGTCGCGGTTTTTGTAAACAGATTCATCTTTCGGTGGCGAATGCCGTCCCCCAACTCCCCAGCTAATTCCGATTTTCATTTCAGACAACGGCTGGTTGGCCCGCATTGAGGTTTCACAGAGAAACTGAATATAGCCGATGAAGGGAATGTGCTTTTTGAAAAAATCCGGTTCTTGTGTCAGTATCCATTTGACCGCCGCCTCTTCATCTGATTGCCAGGGGACATCCATTCTCATATATTGGCGATAATAGTCGTTGTACTGTTCTCTTTCTTTGTCAGGAACACGCAACTGGACATGATATTGATACTTGCCCGCTTTATTTCTTTCTTGCCAATCGCGATGTTTGTCCTGCAGGGCCTGCCAGGAGGACCAGTTTTTCAAATCCGGCGAGTAACGAACATATACCGCGTACAATGATGGATGTAATGTCCCGCCGCTGAATGGCTTTTCTTCACCGAGTGGAGACAATTCAACATCCAGATTAACGCCGTAAGCCGGTCGCCACGAGAGCCCGATGGCATACGGTTTTGTCATTAATCCAAAATCAACAGACGTTGCGTCGTTCGAATTTGAATAAAGAAGGCCTTTGTCTGTTTGCTGAACTTGTTTATGCGGTGTCCAGGTAACAGCATGTTCACGAATAGCATTCGGGTCTGCAAAATCAATGGAAAATTCGTCATGGACGTCAATAACAGCTTGCGTTGAAACGGTGATTGCCAGAACCAATACAAAAACGATATGGATTTTCATGGCCACGCTCCTTTCAAAAAAAGTGTTCCTAATAAAACCTCATTGTCGACGGTTCAAGGCAAATTAAAAGTAACAGTTTTGTAAAATGTTTGCCGCAGTTATTTCTTCAGGCAGCCACTCGGGGGCGACCATTACTCAGATTGTTTTTGTTCGAGTTGCTCTACCTTTTGCTGGAGCTTGATTACGGCGTTGTGAATTTTGAGGAGAAACACGACCACAAACGCCGCAAAAGCAAGCGGCAGGACGTACACGAACATCCCCATAAAGAAAATAAAGATCCATTCGACTCCGCCGGGTATCATCATTGCCATCATGTTAACTCCTTTCCCATTAAAATTGAAAATTCCCCATGTTCATCAGGGCCGGCAGCCCAATACGCGCGCGGGAAGAAAAAGAATGCTCTTGACCAGTGACAAGATCGCTTCCATGATAACTGCTGCGATCTTAAAAGGGATTGATAACAGCCAAATGACCGGCCATAGTACCAGTACCAATATCGCCAAAGGCCAGCACACCGCTAATAAAATCGCCCACAAAACCATTATCAGTAATACTTTCATGGTCATTTTCCTTCTATATTTACCGGTAGACGCTTCATTTCAGTCATTATTCTATGAGATAAGACGCGGGAAATCACGAAATGTTTCAATTTTTTACGCCGATTTTAAAAACACATCGGTTAATCGCGTATTTTGACCAGCGGGGGAAGTTTTCCGGCCATGCCGATGTTTTCGTCTTTGACGATCAACACCCCTTCCGCGCCGTTAATCGCTGCAATTTGGTTCAGGGTTGATTCGATATCCTCAGCCGTCCGTACAAGGTTGGCTGCCTGTGTCGCCGCGGCGTCGGCTAATGCGGCATCTTTGGAAACCACCGTTGCCAGGTTGCATTGGCCTAAGCTGGTCGAGTGGCCCATCTTGCCGGAGGAGGAACAGATCGAAATCGGCGTATCTTCGGCTTTGAGTGAAAAACCCAACCGGCCGGGCAGTTTGTCAGAGCCGGCGAATATTTCGATGATAACCGGTTGGTCCACCTGCAAGTAAATATCGCCGCCGTTTTCGACAATTACTTCCTCGGCACCGGCTTTGATTCCCGCCTGTGCAGCCAGTTGCGCCATCGTGCCGGCAACCGCGGCCATGGGTCCGACGCCCACGCGGTCGGCCGCGCAGGCCATCTGCTGTGCCGACGGCGGCGCATCGGGCAGCAAACCAATCGGCTCGAATGACGTTTGGAATTCGGGATGGCGGGCGATGTAATCTTCCAGAATCTTTCGCTGCCGGACAATCTCAGCCGTCACTGCATCGAACGACTCGCAGCAGATCCGAAAGACCGCCTCTTTATGAATGAATGTTTTGTATGTTCGTTTTTGCATTAGAATATGGAAAAGTTTATATTGCCCTTACAGGGCGATGTGTGTTGGGGCAATACTTTACCCAGGGCGTTCCGTCGTCGCTGAAGCTATGACGGACAGGTGCCCTGGGCTATAATACATTGGCCTTTCAGGCCTTCTTCGAAACCTCTTTCTCCTCTGTGTTCTCTGTGGCAATTTTTTATTTGTGTCAATTCGTGTCGATTCGTGGTTCAAAATGCTGATGCACAGGCGCCGTAGGGGCACACCCGGATGCAGGCCAGGCATTCGATACAGTCGTCTTCGTTATAGACCACTTCGCGGGTTTTGCCGTCGGCCAGGTGCAGCGCATTCGTCGGGCAATACGGGACACAGTAGCCGCAATGGGTGCATTTTTGATCGTCTCGCGTCACGCCTTTGCCGGTATAGTTCACCTGCACGTTAAACGTGCGGACATAATCCATCGCCCGCTCGATATCGACTTCTGTGCCGGTCACGTCCAGTACAAGGTAGCCCTCTTCTTCCGGCGTGACTTTTGCGCGGAACACGTTCACGATAAGGTCATAATCTTTGACCAAATGATAGATAATCGGTTTTTCGCATTCGCACTTGGGGAAATGCAGCATCAGTTTGTGTGTTGCGGTTTGGCTCATTATGGTTTCCCCCTTTGTTTGAGAGAGTTCATGGTACTGTCTTTCGGCAGCGGCGCGATCGGTTCGGTCAGTTGGAAATCGCCCCGGCGGATTTCGTCGGCCAGCAGGTTGGCGATTTTCAGCGCCTTATAATAGGATGACAGCGAACCGACGGCCACTTTTTTGCCGTTGAGGTCGATCTCGCCGCTTCGCAGTTGTTCATAGCTGACTTTGTTCAGTACCTTGCCGGTTTTTTGCGGATAGTCGTGGCTGTAATCAATCACCGGCGCCAGGATGTCCCGGTCGCGCACACACGTTCGTTTAAGGATGTCTTTATTCAATATCGGAATCGGTACACCCACCCCGATGGCCAGTGAGACACCGTATCCTCGTAAACTGACGCCACGAATGAACTCCGATTGCATCTGTTTCATGTCGCCTGTCAGCGCCAGCGTGCCTGCGCCTTCGGTGGGCACGCCCGCCTCGGTTCGATCACACGCCCCGGTGTGCTGGGTACCCTCCGCATAGACGTGCCCGTGTGCTCCGGCCAACCATACCCGTGTCCCCACGCCGATGGTATCATAGCACGGGTCGTTGAGCAGCGGTGACAACTGCCCTGCGGAACAATAGTTGGCGTTCTTGCCATTCGGATCCAACTGGCCCATGTAGGTATAGATGGTTTTGTCCGAGCAGTTGACCGCCACGTTATAGTTCTGATAGCAGTTGCGCGGATTGACCATCGTGGCCTGATTCAGATCGTTAATGGTAAAATACGTGCGAAGCTCACGCAGCGGGTAGTCATCCGTCCCGTAGGACAGCGCGAACAGTTGCAGGGTCTTGCCTGCAATAAGGTCCTCGATGACATGGCCGCCGCCGTAACGGAAATCGCCAGGCGGATACATATTGGCCGGGTCGCCATGGCGAAGCTGTGTGGCGCCGAGAAAAACATCCACCGCTGCGATGCCCGTATAGACCAGCACATCTTCAATCCACGCCTCGGACATGCGGATTTTGGGCTTGGAATGGCCGAAGTTCAAAAAGCACCCCGACGAGCACATCGGCCCAAAGGTGGCGGTCGTTACCACATCCACTTCCTCAGCCGCGGCGTCAAGGCCCTTTTTGTCCACATAGTCCATGATTTCGTCGGCGGTCAGCACCACGGCCTTGCCGGATATGATGCGGTCGTTGATCTGTTCATATGTCTTCATGCTGGTTCCATTTCCATGAAATTCAATGATATAATCCAGATAAGATACCACCAACGTCTTTATTTTCAAGAAAATTGAAGCAAAGCAGCTTTTCTACAGCATGTACCAGGGCAATATGGTCAAACCTTTGAATTCCAGAAGTCGGTCTCCGCCATAAATAAGAACCCCTGAATGATCGGGGTTCCCCGTCAATTTTCGCCAGAAAGTCAGTTCTTTGACCAGGTTGTTGTTGAATGTCTGACTGGATTTGATGCCGACCGGGAGTAGTTCACGGCCCCTGCTGATCAGCAGGTCCACTTCGTTGGCATGTGTATCACGCCAAAAATACATATCTGGCTCGCGGCGGCGGTTGTAATAGTTTTTGAGCAGTTCCCCGAAAACCCATGTTTCAAAAACAGCTCCTTTCACATCGCTGCTGCTCAATTCGTCCGGCGAACGTATTTTCAACAAATGGCACATCAGGCCCGTATCCGTGAAATATAATTTTGGGCTTTTGATGAGACGTTTGTTGAAATTCTTGTGGTGAGGTCTTAACAGTTTGATAATGAAACTGCATTCTAAAATGGACAACCATTTTTTTGCGGTTACGGACGTAATTCCTGTATCGGACGCAAGCGAGGTTATATTCAATATTTGACCAGATCGGGCCGCACAAAGTTGCATGAATCGCTGAAAAGCTTCCACATCTCCAATATTTGATATCAGCCGAACATCGCGTTCAATATAACTATGCAGATAATCTTGGAGCCATTCCTGAGGCGACAACTGCCAGTCATGGATACGCGGATAAAATCCGGTAAACAGCATTTCATACAGGTCGCCGGCCGGCTTTTGCGATGCCTCAATGGAATCCATCCGGTCGATATCGACGGATTCATCGCAATCTAACTCAGCCCTGCTAAACGGCAGTAAATGGCAAATCGCACATCGGCCCGCTAAGGATTGTGTAATCCCTTCCATCAGCAGGAAATTATGGGAACCGGTCAGAACAAAACGTCCCGGACGATTTTCGAGATCAACAATCGTCTGTATATACGAAAACAGCTTGGGTGCTCGTTGCGCTTCATCAATGATGAGGTTGTCAGGGTATCGATTTAAAAAACCCCTCGGGTCCTCTTTAGCCATGCCCATATTGTCCGGATCTTCGAGCGAAACATATTGATAATCCTTAAACACTTGACGAGCCAAGGTGGTTTTTCCGGATTGACGAGGTCCTGTAATAGTTAAAGCGGGATATTTTTGGGATACCTCTTTTAATTTGTCTGATAATTGTCTTTTTATCATAATAACCAACCTGTTTTGTGAAAATCACATAGTCTGCTATGTGAATATCATATACTTAATTCGGCGATTTACAAAGAACATTTTAGATTATTCTGAGACAATTAAAAAAATCCTGAAAAACGTAAATCTTGTATTTTTTGAGAAAATCAGTACAATAGGTCGTTTCCGACAGAGAAGAAGTTATTTTGACTCCAGAAAAGGTGTGGTTTATGGCAAAATTGGCGAAACTTGACGATATTGTGTCGCTATGCAAGCGGCGGGGATTTATCTTTCAATCCAGCGAGATTTACGGCGGGCTGGCCTCCTGCTATGATTACGGCCCGCTGGGGGCGGAATTGAAGCGCAATGTCCGTCAGGCGTGGTGGAAGAATGTCGTGCAAATGCGGGATGATGTGGTGGGCCTGGACTGCTCGATTTTGATGCATCCGATGGTGTGGAAATCGTCCGGGCACGCCGATAAGTTCGCTGATTTGGTCACGGTGTGCAAAAAGTGCAACACCCGCACGCGCGTGGACCACCTGCAGGATAAAACCGACGGCAGCGGTGCCCAAGAACACACCGAGCATGTCAATATCGAGACCGAAGCCGGCAAAGAACACGACCTTTCTAACAAGGTCTGTCCGGCGTGTGATACGGTCGGCCAGTTCGGGCAACCCATGGCGTTTAAGCTAATGTTCGAGACGCAGATGGGTGCTAATGCCGATGACCAGATGACGCTGTACCTGCGGCCGGAAACGGCACAGGGTATTTTCGCCAATTTTCGCAATGTACTGGACTCCACGCGCGTCAAGGTGCCCTTCGGAATCGGCCAGATCGGAAAATCGTTCCGTAACGAAGTAACAACGAAAGCGTTTATCTTCCGCACGCGCGAATTCGAGCAGGCGGAACTGGAATTTTTCTGTGCACCGGGGACTGACGAGGATTGGTATGAGCATTGGAAAGAGCAGCGGTTTAACTGGTATTTGAATCACGGCATCAAGAAAGAAAACCTGCGGTTCCGTGACCATGACCCGGATGAGTTGGCGCACTATGCCAAGGCGTGTGTGGATGTGGAATACAAGTTCCCGTTTGGCCAGGGCGACTGGCAGGAACTGGAGGGCATCGCCAACCGGACCGATTATGACCTGCGGCAGCATCAGCGCGGGATGAAAACCATGAACGACTGGTACGAAACCAAGGGCGACTTGGTGAACATTAAGCTCAAGGACGAGGACCCGGAATACTTCAAGGGGCCACTAAGCTTTTTCGATGAAGAGGCCAAGGAGCGGTTTATTCCCTATGTGATTGAGCCGTCGGCGGGCGTGGATCGAAGTACGCTGGCGTTTCTGGTGGACGCCTACGACGAAGAAGAGGTCAAGGGTGAAACAAGGAACCTGCTGCGGTTCCATCCGCATCTGGCGCCGATCAAGGCGGCGGTGTTCCCGCTTGTCAAAAAGGACGGAATGCCGGAGATCGCAACGAAACTGTACAACGATCTGAAGGGCTGCTTTACCACGTTCTACGATGAAAAGGGCGCCGTGGGCCGCCGCTATCGACGTCAGGATGAAGCGGGCACACCCTACTGCATCACCATCGACGGCCAGACCAAAGAGGACAATACCGTCACCGTGCGCCAGCGCGACAGCATGGAACAAAGCCGCGTCAACATCGATCAGGTAAAAACGTACCTGCGCGAAAAGCTGGATTTGTAAACATTTTGAGGAGAATGGTATAATGAGAAATTACATAAGGTATGGGTTGACATGTTTCATCATGATTTGTGTTGTGTGCGGCTGCGAACCAAGTGAGCAAAAAGAATCGCAGCAGGAACAAAAAGAAGCTCAGCATGAACAAGTAGAGGTTCCGCTTCCCCAGCCGACACAACTGACCATTACATTTGAGACCAGCAGCACCAACGGTCAATACAGTCCCAGGAATGTTCACGCGGTTTGGGTGGAGCACGCTGACGGTACCTTCATTAAGACGCTGGGCCTGTGGGCAAGCAAACAAGCCAAGCATTTGACCCAATGGGCCGCCGCGGCCGGTGATATAAAAAATGAGATCGTGTCCCGTACGGGCGCAACCGATCGCGCCTATGGAAGCTATACCTGTGTCTGGGATTTGAAAGACACCGAGGGCCGAATCGTTCCCGATGGTGATTATCAGATTCGGTTTGAGTTGACCAGCGATAATGCCGACAAAGATAATTATCATCGTACCACGATTCCTTTTAAGAAGAAGTCAAATGCCCTGAAGACCACAAGCCCGGTCGATCAGGGTGGTTATACCAATATTATTCTGAGTTATGAGGTTGTGCCGGAAATAGTAATATGATTTTTGACACCGATTAATGACGAATATATTTTACCACTGAGGCCACGGAGGAATAAAATGGCCTGAAAGGCCAATATAATCGTTTTTATTACATTGCCCTTACAGGGCGATGATGAATTGGGAACCGAACACCCAGGGCGTTCTTGGCGTGTCAGAAATATCCGCAGTTGACGGCGACGGTGTTTGACTTGCCGGAGACGATTGCGATAGCACATAAGTTCATCGAAGAGGCGGGGCTGATGGATCGCATTTCGCTGCGTGGCGGCAGTTGGGAAACGGACGATTTCGGCAGCGGTAATGATGTGGTGCTGTTTTCCAACGTGCTGCACGGGCCGACGAGCATGGCGGCGATGAAATTGAAGAAGGCCTTCGATTCGCTGGAGTCCGGCGGGTTGTTGGCGATTCAGGAGTTTGCCTTGAATGATAATAAAACCGAACCTCAACTTCCGGCGCTGTTTAATGTGATGGTGGGGGCGTATTCCAAGCGTGAGTTGATAGAGCAGATCACACAAGCCGGATTTATCAATGCGAACGTGGTTATTGAAAACGAACAAATCGGCTGTACGTGGATTACCGCGAGTAAGCCGTGATTCAGAATATGTAGGCGTTCACGTGACTCATAGAAAAATGTTTTGCGGCCTGAAAGGTCGGTGTAATATAGCCCAGGGCATCGCCCTGGGAACAGATGTACCCCAAACAATAAACGCCCTGAAAGGGCAGGGTAAAAAAGCGGCTTGTTTATATTGCCCTTTCAGGGCGAGGATGAATATTACGAATTCTAAACCCAGGGCGATGCCCTGGGCTAAAATAGGTTGGCCTTTCAGGCCATAAAAAGTCTGAACGTTTACTTGGCAAGAAAACGTCGTCTGTTCAAAGGAATTAAAGTGCATCCAAAACAAACATTAGTCTGTGTGATTACCTCCCGCGGCATGGCGGCGATCAGCAGTATTGTGTTGGCTGGTTCAGATGCACAGGAGATATTACAGAAGGTGTTTCGAAAAAGTAGCCCTTCAACCCCCTCCCCCCTTCCCTCTTCGCTCTTGAGCTTCGGCGCGACAAGTCGGGGTACTCCCCCTTCGCAGGGGGAGAGATTTACAATTCTGCAGGGTTCGATTTTTGACGACGATTCAGTGATTGATGAGGTGGTGGTAGGGTGTGAGAGCGAAGGTACGGTTGTCATTCATTGTCACGGCAATCCGCTGCTGGTCGAGCGGATTGTGAAGTTACTGCAATCGCATGGTGCGGAATTGACGGATTCAGAAACCTTTGCTTTCGCGCGGCACAAAAAAAGCTCTAATAACACGATTGTGGCCGAAGCGAAACTGGCCATGCAGAAGAGTGCGACGCTGTTGGGCGTGAAGATATTACAGGCACAGATTGAGGGGGGGTTATCAACATGGGCACAACGGTGTGTTAATAACTTCGATACGTTGAACCTGCCGGACATCAAAAACGAATGTCAACAAATTCTCGAACGCAGTAAGGTCGCCAAACGGATTATTGAGGGCGTTCGGATTGTGATCGCCGGGCCGCCCAATTCCGGCAAGAGTACGCTGTTGAACTGCCTGGCCGCACAGCCGCAGGCGGTGGTTTCGGATGTGGCCGGTACGACACGCGACTGGGTGAGCATCACGTGTCAGTTGGGACCGATTCGAGCCGAACTGATCGATACGGCGGGGCTGGATGATACGCTGGCCGGCAAAGGCGCTATCGGACAAACCGCACAGGCCCTTACAAAGGAATTGCTTGAATCCTGCGATTTGGTATTGTATGTCGTATCAGCCCTCAGTCCTCAGCCCTCAGTCCTCAGTCATTATACAGCACCGGTTGTTTGTGTGTACAATAAGTGCGATCTGCTGCAGGAACACAAGAACTTAGGAACTCACGAACCTAAGAATTCAGAGGGGATTCTTGTCAGCGCAAAACATAACATGGGTATCGACCCGCTGGCGCAGGAAACAATCAAGCGTCTCGGCGTTTCAGATTTCGATACCGCCGCACCAGTCGCTTTTACATCTCGCCAGCAGGAGTTGCTTTCTGCGATCATGACTGAACCCGATACCGCCAAAGAAGGCCTGAAGCGGTTGTTGTGTTCCGGCAACGATTCATAAGTTTTTTTGTCAATTCTTCTTTTCTCGCCTACATCTCCAAAGGCCACCCGACGATACCATTACGGTGTACCGAAATTCGCCTGGTGGGTTCGTGCCGGGAGGTCCTATAATCCTTTCCGGTTTACAAAAAAGATCACAGAGTCAGTTATTTTGGTTAATTCCCTGCAAAGATGTGACGAAAGTGAGACGTGGATATTTTTTCAGGTTTACGATGGTGGTCGCGTGAAGACCAGGAAAAGCCGATAATAACACGGAGCAGCAAAGAATATGAACGATAGCCCCGAAAAACATAGTCATACGCAACCGGGTGGGTGTTCAGCGGCAGGTTCCCCGACAGAGACCGGTCTTCAGAGACAGATCATGGACCAGGAGGCACAATTGCATGCCAAAAGCGAACTTATTGACAATATGATTTATCAAATCCGCACCCTGTCAAACGCAATTATCGGCTTTGGCGATCTCCTTTCCGCGGAGCCGTTATCGCCGGACCAGGCCGAATATGTGCAGGAAATTCACCACGCCGGACAAGGCCTTTCTGTTCTGGTGAACGAAGTCTTGGACTGGGCCCAGTTACTGTCCGGGAAGCTTCAGATTTTCAAAACACGATTTTGTGTATCCGACATCATAAAAAGTGTTGAAATGGTGTTTTGTTGGGTTGCGAAGGAAAAAGAGTTGGATTACCAGATTGTGACGGACCCTGAAATGTCCGCCTGTATCTACAGCGATCAGGAACGACTGTTGAAATGTGTCATGAGTCTGGCCGCCAGCGCGATCAAATATACGCCGAAAGGGAATATCCGGTTTCATGTGTATTCGGAACAAAAGGGCGAGAAAACGTTTATCTGCTTCGATGTCACAGGCAGCAACGGCGGGATTGCCTCCGAAGAACTTGATAGAATTTTTGAACCGATGAATTATCAACTCGGGATAGATGGGGAATCGTTTTCACAGTTAAGCCGGGGCCTGACCGTTACGGCCGGGCTGCCTTTAACAAAACTGCTCTCCGAAGCGCTGAGCGGAACCCTTGAAGTGACCAGCCGGGCCGATCAGGGATTGACCTTTTCACTTCGCATTCCGACGGGTTTGGATCCGGCGACGGAACCGAAGCTTGGGCCTCTTTCCTGGGAGCAGGACATCGAACTTCCGCAACCGGGCGAGACGTCGCAAGCGGAAACTCCCTCTTCCAATGCGATTCTCCTGGTGGAGGACCAGCCATCCAACCGGACCGTTATCAGTTTGATGCTGACGGCCCTGGGGGTTCAGGTGGAGACCGCCGCGGACGGCGAAGAGGCGCTTGAGAAAGTTCACGACAACGCATACGATCTGATTTTGATGGATATTAAGATGCCCCGGATGGACGGCTATGAAGCGACGCGGCAGCTTCGACAAAAAGACGTCCGGACGCCGATCGTTGCCCTTTCGGCAAAAGTGTTCGACGAACAGGAACACCATCAGATATCCATGATGTTTGACGGGTTTCTGACCAAACCGGTGGACAGCCGGAAATTATCGGAAACGCTCAAAAAGTTTATCACGTGTTTATCAGACCCGAACGATCCGGTCTCGCAGGAAGAGACGGGGGTCATTCACTATGAAAACGAATACAGGTAACAGGGAAAGCTGTGTTTAAGCATATACAACAACAAGGTTCAGCGATAGCGGTCAAAGAAAACCTGCTTTTCGGCGACTGGCTGATTCAGCGCGACTGCATCACGGAGGAGCAGTTGCAGTCGGCGCTTGAGGATCAGAAGAAAAACGGCGGCCGCCTGGGGCAGGCGCTGGTCCGTCAGAAGACCCTGCCGGACAATCGGTTGACGATGCTGTTGGCCGAATACCTGAACTTCGAATATGTTTCTTTGGCGGATTTTTCAACGATTGACAAAGACGTGGCCCGCAGCATTCCCGAAAACATCGCCAAGCGGTTCGGGGTGCTGGCCATTGAAGAGCGGGACGATCAGGTTGTGGTCGCGATGTCGGATCCGCTGAATGTGATCGCGGTGGACACGGTCTCGGTCAAGCTCAAGCGTCCGACCCAAACGGTGCTGGCGTCGGAAAGCGAAGTGCAGAAAGCCATTGAGTATGTGTATCACGGCACGGATGTCGAGGAACAGCAGCTTCGCGACCTGGTGGAGCTGGAAATCAGCAGTGATGAAGACGATTTGCTGGAAAGTGCGCTGGAGATGGATACCTCCATGACAGCGGAAGCCGAGGAGGCGCCGGTCATCCGGTTTGTGGACCTGATGATCAGTCAGGCGATCAAGAGCCGGGCCAGCGATATTCACATTGAGCCGCAGGAAAAAACCATGAGCATTCGGATGCGTGTGGACGGGATGTTGACGGAAATGGTTCCGCCGGCCCGCAAGATGCAGGCGGCGGTTCTGGCGCGTGTCAAGATATTGTCTGAAATGGACATTGCTGAACGCCGGCTGCCGCAGGACGGACGGTTTCGAATCAAACGCGGCAAGGGCAAAGAGGATATCGATGTGCGTGTGTCCTCGCTGCCGACGATTTACGGCGAAAAAATCGTCATGCGTATCCTGGATAAGGGGGCCGTCAATCACAATCTGAATATGCTGGGGCTGGAGCCGGAACTGCTGAGCGAATTTAAGGCGACGCTGAACCAGCCGCACGGGATCATTATCGTCACCGGCCCGACAGGAAGCGGAAAAAGCACAACGCTGTACTCGGCGCTGAACGAACTGCGCGACCCGAACAAAAATATCAGTACGGTTGAGGATCCGGTCGAATACCGTCTGGCCGGCATCAATCAGTCACAAATTAAACCGGGTATCGGCCTGACCTTTGCGTCCTGCCTGAGAACACTTCTTCGACAGGACCCGGATATCATCCTCATCGGTGAAATTCGCGATAAGGAAACAATGGAAATCGCAATCAAGGCCTCGCTGACCGGCCACCTTGTCTTGAGTACGTTTCATACCAACGACGCCCCCAGCGCCCTGAGCCGTTTGATCTATATGGGGCTGGAGCCGTACCTGCTGGGGTCTTCACTGAACCTGATTCTGGCGCAGCGGCTTGTCCGCAAAATCTGTGACAAGTGCAAAGAACCGGTAGAGTTGTCCGAGGCGCAGATCAAGCGTCTGCAGTTCAGCCCCGATCAGCTTGCCGCCGCGACATTCGTCCACGGAAAGGGCTGCTCTGAATGTGACGGCAGCGGGTATCGCGGCCGGCTTCCGATCTTTGAATTTCTCGTCATGGATTCGGATATTCGAGAGGTCATCGCCAACGGTGCCCGCGAAACCCAGATCCGTACCATGGCCCGTGAAAAAGGATACGGCGGGCTGTTATCCAGCGGGGCCGCACGGGTGGCAAACGGACTGACCACCGCCGAAGAAATTCTGCGAGTCACCTATGCAGAAAATATCGCTCCGTAACCCCGGGGACAGACGTGTCCGGTGGTTTTGTTATCGGACGGCGTTTCCGGATTGCCGCAAAAAAAGACCCTTTCATTCCTTCGCCGAATCGGGCAACGATTAAATACGATCAAAAGCTGAAACAGTGCTTGATTTCGAGGCATTTATCGGACCGACATGATACGGCTCTCAGGTCCGGTTTCCGGCGGAAAAATTTTTGTTTCTCCAAAACTCCCCCTTCAAAAAAGACGAAATACTCATCGGTACTGTGATTATTTATGTAAAGGTATGGCCATGAAAACATTTGACTACGTCGCATGGGATTATTCAGGCAACTGCAAAGAAGGCACCCGGCAGGCGTCCAGCCAGGACGAACTGCTGGCTTATTTGCGCGGTCAGGAACTGACGCCGGCGGTGATTAATGAAGTCATCGGCGATCAATCGGAAAAAAAGACAGAGGTTCGATACAAAAAGGTCAAATCCATCGACCTGGCGACCTTCTGCTGGCAGTTGAGTACGATGCTTTCAGGCGGGCTGTCGATTACCAGTGCGATTCAGACGATTGCCGACGAGATTTCAAATCCGTATTTTGAACATGTCTTAAAATCCATGGCCGACAAAATCGAAAAAGGAATGTCGTTTACCGATTGTATTCGGCAGTACCCGAAGGTGTTTGGGAAATTGTGTTGTGCGATTGTCATGGCGGGGGAAACGGGCGGATCGCTGGTCAAGGCGCTGGAGCGCTTGGCCGAACATTACGAAAACAGGGATAAACTGGTCCGCAAGGTTCGCGGTGCGATGGCGTATCCGATGTTTGTGGTTAGCTTTATCGTTGTGATCGTGATTGTGCTGATGACACTGATCATTCCGCGGTTTTCACAGATGTTTGAGGAATTCAACGGCGAACTGCCGGCGTTTACACGGGGTTTTATGGCGGTGTATGACGGCATCGTACACAATATTATCTATATCCTGATCGCCGCCGCCGGCCTCGTTTTAGGGGCCGTCACGTACGGCAAAACCAAAGCGGGCCATGAGAAGTACTGTCAATTGACCCTGTCGGCGCCGATTTTTGGAAAAATTGTTTTGATGGCCTTTGTCGCGATGTTCTGCAAGACGCTGGGGACGCTGATTGGCGCCGGGGTTTCGCTGCTGGATGCGTTTTCAATTCTTGCGGACATGACCAACAACGAACTGTTGCGGCGAGGGGTTCTGGAGACACGCGAGAAGATGGTGGAGGGGAAGAACATTTCCCAGAGCATGGAAGAAGTCGGACTGTTTCCCGGAGTGGCGATAAAAATGGCCCAGATCGGCGAAAACAGCGGCTCCCTGGCCTCGGTGATGGAAAAAACCAGCGAATATTATGAAAAGAAAGTCGATACGCTGGTGTCGCTGATGCTGGGAATGCTGGAGCCGATCCTGATTATAACCGTCGGCGGAATCGTTCTGGTGGTGATTTTAGCGATGTATCTGCCGATTTTTTCGATGTCGGTGTAAATACCTAAAATGCAATTTTTCGGGAATTTTTCGTTAAGTGAGATGACGTGTTGAACGAAATGACAAGTAATGTAAATGCCAAAAAGGCAAATGTTAACATTTTGTAATAGGAGAAAGAACATGAGAGTAAAAGGTTTTACATTGATCGAGCTGATGGTCGTGATTCTGATCGTTGGTATTCTCGCCGCGGCGTCTGTGCCGATGATGCGGGGACGTATTGATTCGGCCAAGTGGTCCGAAGCCAACGCGACAGCCGGTACCATTAAGTCTGCTGTACGTGTGTACTTTGCCGAACACGGATCGGCCCCGACGGGGTTGCTCAGTGTGTCTGCTACACAGACCCTGCTGGGTTTCACGGATGCGGACCTGACCGGTACCTACTTTGTCCCCGGTGACTACAACATCACCGCGGTTAACAGTGACGGCCAGGCAACGGTTGCCGTTACCGGCAGCCAGACCAATGCTCCGACCGGGACCAAGACGCTCAGCGCCACTGGTACCTGGAACTAAGCAGCACACAGTATTTACAAGTACAAGGAAGCAGAGGAGGTCCGCCGGCATCTCCTCTGCTTCTTTCATGTTATGTGGCGAAAAGCCGGCGTAGAACCACGAATGGACACGAATAAACACCAATTTAGATATAAAATGAATAAAAGTCATTATAATAAAATATATTTTAAACCCTCTTTAACCTCTGTGTTCTCTGTGGCAAAAAAAGGTTTTACGCTGACCGAAGTGATGATCTCGACCCTGATCATCATGGTCCTGGCGACCGGGGCGATGAGCTATCAATACGCCTCGACCCGCGACGTCAAAGTCTCGGAAGTTCAGGCCTCCGCGGCCCGCATCGGGATGCTGCTGCTGGAAAGCTGGAAGGGCCAACAGGGAGATGCATCGTTTGATCCCGTTGATGTTTTTGGTTCGGAAATGACCATCCAGACCTCGCTGACCGGGCCGGATGTGCCGGACAATTCCGCCGGGACGCCTTTGTCAAAATTGGGTTCCTATGAAATCATTCTTAACAATGTGCATTATTATGTGACCTTATCCTATGATAATGAGTCCACCCTGGAGCCGATGATCCTGAACGCCGCGATTACCTGGAGGCGGGATTACGGGCAGGGGGACCTGACGGGCGACGAGATGCTTGTCCGCTATTCAACATTTCTTGTGTCGTATTAGGAAAAAACCCATGAAGCGAAAACCTCAACCAGCCCGTGTCAAAGGATTTACCATGATCGAAGTGGTGGTGGTAATCGCCATGGTCGGTATCATGACGCTGGGAGCGGGTATTTTGCTGGCCGACGGGCAGAAAAGCTGGGGGCGGTTATTCGGACGTGTCTATGGCGATTCGGCGATTGACAGCTTTGCTGTCCAAAAAGCATTTGATACGGTGTGCCGAAAGGCCAGTTTACGAAAATATGTTCTCAACGAAGCGGCCGATTCACTGGAATTGTATTATTGGGACCTATCTTCGACAGCATCGACGCCGGAAAATTATGCTTGTTTTTACCTGAGCAATGAAGAGGTATTTGTGGAGTACGGAACGACACAGACCGGTACCTGGCAGCCGGACACCGCAGTGATGACGGTGAAACTTGCCGGCGATGTGGAATCGTTAACATTTACCGTTCAGGGAACCTCGGTCCAGATGTTTTTAAGTTATGCAGACGAAACGATGATGCCGGTGGTGTGTTCATCCGTTCGGCATAATGATTAGAAGGGGATATAAAATGCGAAGAGTAAACAGAAAAAAACAGAACAAAGGCGCCATCCTGGCACTCATGGTGATGGTGGTCCTGCTGTTGTCCATGACCAGTTTGGCCCTGATCCGGGTCGGGACCGAAGCACGATTGCGAACGGTCCGGAGCGATTTGCAGGTCTCGGCACGCTTTGCGGCGGACGCGGGCATCGAACGGGCATTATACTTGATGAATAAGGAACTGGAAGCCGGAACATGGACGCTGGGCGACGTTCCGACCTACAACGCCCAGGCATTGACCGCCAGTAACGCCGATTACACGGTCACGTTTACCGGGGACCTGACGGACGGGTACCAGATTACATCCGTGGGCCATAGCGGCAACCAGACAAAAACAGTACGGGCGACCGTTGCCCTGACAAGTCCGATTGCAGAAGATTTCGCGATCTTCTGCAAAAATGCACTGACGCTGAAAAGCAAATGCACGGTTGACGGTTTCAATTCGTCCGACCCCTCCGATACGGATGTCGATGTCAAAATCGGAACCCAAAGCACCGACGATAATGCGATTGATATCAAAAACAACACCGACATCAACGCCGATATTTTTATCGGGCCCGATGGCGATCCCGACACGGTCATTAAGTCAAAGGACAGCTTAAATATTAACGGCGAAATCTTTGTGATGCCGACGAATTTTTATCTGCCGCCGGTTGCTCCGCCGGATTATGTCGCGTCGAAGGAGTCGATCTCCGGGAATAACATTACGCTGTATACATCGGACAGCGGGAAATACACCGATATCTCTATTTCCAACAACGGCACCCTGACAATTGATGGCGATCTGACGCTGTACGTCACCGGGGATATTGATCTTAAAAACAATACCGAAGTTAAAATTGAAAACGACGCGACCCTGGAACTTTATATCGACGGCGATATCAATGCCAACAACTCCAGCGGAATTAACAACGAATCTCAAATTCCGGCCAACGTAAAGATCTATGGAACCGGAACGAATCAAACGATCGACTTGAAAAACGCCTCCGATTTGTATGCGGTTGTTTACGCGCCCAATGCGGACATGACCGTCTATAACAGCGGCGAGGCCTACGGTTCGTTTATTACCGAAAGCTTTGAGCTGAAAAACAGCGGCCAAGTGTACTACGACGAAGCCCTCAAACAGATCTCCGAAGATGACAAACTGGTTCGTTTTACGATCACCCGCTGGGAAGAACTGTAATCGAGCTGAAGGGAAAAAAAAGATGAAGTTAAGACATCAAAATAAAACACGGGCCTTCACATTGGTCGAATGTCTCGTTGTGATGCTGATCCTGATGATCACATTCGGCGGGATTATGGGCTTTCGTTATTTTTCAATACTGAGTGCTGAGCGGGCGGAAACACAGCTTCTGGCGGCACGGGCGGCGGGTGTGATCGCAGAGGCCTGGCGGGCACAAAAAGGGGCGGATGATTTTGATCCGACAGAGCAGGGTTATGATGACCATTTTCAAATTCAATCCGGGACCGTCGCAGGACTTGAAGGTTCTCTGATAGGGACGTCCAAACATCTGGGAATATACCGTATTGATGTTGAAGGCCGCAGCTTTCGGACGGACCTGGTTTACCAAAACTCACCTGATGTTCCGAATGCACGGATACTGTATGTCACATTGAGCTGGCGAGACAGCAAAAAAAAGAGACAGCAATTTCGCTTGTCAACATTAACCCAAACTTAATCGAAGAAGCGGGGTCATTATGAAACGAAGCAAATATAATTTGGGATTTACGATTACCGAGCTGGTTGTAGCCATCGCGGTCAGTTCCATGCTTGTCCTGACCATTGGCGTGGTGATGGTGGATACGCAAAAGGGCTGGATGGATTCTTATGCCAAGGTGCATGGCGGCGCCGCGGCCGATGCGATGATGGCCAAGACGGCGTTTGACAAAGTGATCCGTAAAGCATCGCGATCCATTTATCATTTTACCGGATTCGATGACATTACAGTGTATTACTATGACAACTGGCTGGCATCAACGGAGCTGGATCGATATGCACGGTTTTACCGCTCAGCCGACACTCCTTCCGAAATGTATATTCAACATGGCCCGCTCGAAGCGGGTGTAAAAAAAGGTGTCCTGGCAGAAGTTTTGCTGGCCTCCAATGTGGCGGATCTGGAGTTTAAGCCGGTCAACGGCGGCATTGAAATGAAGCTGGCACTGGATGACGGCCGTGAGGCGACGACCGTTGTTTCGACCGCAATTTTACATAATGAATAGTTAAGTAGCCCTAATGCAGGGACGATACTATTGTGGAACGGACTGTGGACGAAGTAGGTCCGATAAGCGAGGTTTAGAATGAATAAAACGAGAAAAAATCAGAGATCGAAAAGAAAATCAGGATCCGTACTGGTCTTGGTTTTGTTAGTTGTCTTGATCAGTTTTATTATCGGAACCGGATTGTTGGCCCTGGGCACTCAATCCCGTGTTGTATCAATCAACCAGGTTCAGGATATGATGGCGCGTTCGGCCGCGGATGCCGGACTGGAGCATGCTGTGCAAGAAATTAACAATGCTGTTGTCGCAAAAACATGGTCGACCAGTGTTGTCCCGTATGCCAGCAATGCGGCTCTGCCCTACTCAAACTCGATCTATTCGGTCAAGACGGCCTATGATGCGATGGACGGATACACGATCGTTTCCGTCGGAACGGACCGCACCCGCACCCGCACCATCAACGCGACCCTGCGGCTGAAGGGATTGTTTGAAAACGCGATCCAGTGCCGGGACAGTATTGTCCTGAAGTCCGGTACTGTTGTCGATACAATCGATTCGACAATTTCGATGGATCCGGCGGATTGTGATGAAAAGACGGTTATCGGAACCAACAGCATTGGAGATGACAAGGTTATTCTGAATAGCGGTGTTGTGGTTGACGGGGATGTGGTTGTCGGCGTTGGCGGTGATACATCTACGGTTATTAAAGATCTTGGCGGGACCTACGACAAAAGTTACCCATTGAGTACATCTGTGGAGTTCCCACAAGTTTCACCACCGTCATTGTTTGGACCGGATACATCGATTGCCATCAAAAAAGGTGAAATGACCATTGGCCCCGGCGGGGATTTCCCGGCCAATGGCCGATTTTCAGGAATTAAGCTGAGCAATGCAACGACACTCCGAGTTGTTGGTGACTGTACGCTGTACGTTACCGGCGATGTGGATATGGGCCAGAGCTCAGAGATCATTCTGGATGCCAGTAAAAACGCTAAGCTGACTATCTACGTGGATGGCGATTGGGCCTCGGATAATAACGCGGGAATCAACAATGAAACAAGCACCCCCTCCACGTTTAAGCTATATGGCACAGGTCCGGTAGGGCAGGAAATCGACATCAAAGCAAAAGGTGAATTTTATGGTGTGATTTATGCCCCGGACGCGGATTTGACGGTGTTTTCAGGCGGCAATATTTATGGGTCTTTTGTTACCAATAATTTCGAACTGAAGAACCCGGCGGAGTTTTTATATGACGCATCCCTGAGAACAATTACGGTATATGACGAAGGTGCACGTTTTGTCGTCAGCCGCTGGAACGAACAATAAGGATGACAGTTATGGGACTGAGTTTATTAAATCGTCAAAAAATTGAATTCGCGGGCCTGGATATCGGGACGGCTGCGGCCAAGTTGGTCCGGTTGGAAAAAACCCCCGAGGGATACCACCTGGCCGCCGCTGTGGCCGAACAGATTGATCCCTGTCCGGACGATGCAAAGCAGCAGCAGAACCGTGCCGCCGCGGTCAAAAACTGTCTGGCCAAAGCAAATCTGAGAAACCGGAATATCGTTTGCGGGATTTCGGGGCCGGAAGTGGTCGTCCGCGGATTTACATTCCCGCCGCTGCCGAACCAGGCAGTCGAGCAGGCCGTGCAGATGGAAGCCAAGCAAGTGTGTCCGTTGGATATGCAGCAAAGCGTGCTGGATTATCAACTGATTTCAAACGTTCCGAACCAATCGACTTCCAAGGCCCAACCGCGTCACGGCGTCATGGCCGTGGCGACGCAGCGCGTGATCCGGGAAGCGGAGCAACTGATTACCGAGGCGGGCGCAAAGCCCGTCATGGTGGATGTCAACGCCTTGGCCCTGCTGAATTGTCTCAATGAGTTAAAATCGTTGAGTGCGCAGGAAACGGCGGCTGTCATCGACATCGGCGGCTCGCAGACCAATATCATTGTTTACGGGTATGATGGACTGCCGTTTGTACGCGATATCAATACCGCCGGCAACCAGATCGTTCAGCAAATCAGCAAGGCGATGGACATCACGGAAAAAGAAATCTGGCAGATGTTTACCCAGGAACCGTCGTCGGCACAGTTGGACAACAACCTGCTGTTGGCCCTGAACAACGCCGTGGTACCGTTGGCCAACGCGATTAATGAAACACTGCGGTTCTATTCCTTCCAGGAAAAGAAGTCCGGCGTGGACCGCATCTTTTTGTGCGGCGGCTTTGCTTTAGTCGGCGCATTTGTGGAATTTCTGACCGACGCCTTGTCGGCCCCGGTCGAGATGCTGAATCCGTTTTCCGTCATAAAGGACAGTACCGGCAGGAATGAAGTGATAAAACAAAACGGGCCTGCATTTGCTGTTGCGGCCGGTCTTGCAATGAGGGCATTATAATCATGTTTTCTATCGACCTACTCAAAGGAAAAGGGCTGCCTCAAAAGCTCGATGTGAGAAAAGCGGCACTGAAAGCCGTGCCGATCCTCATTCCGCTGTTGGCGATGGCTGTTTTCGCATCTTCTTACCAGCGGAACGCATCGGCCCTGCGGTCGCAGCGGCAGGCGCTTGCCGACAATCAGCGGCAGATCGCACAATATACCAAAGAGGTGGCCGAGTACAACAGGATCGACACCCAAATCAAGGGCCTGGAAAAATGCCTCAATGACATTTCAAAGGCCCTGTCGTATCGAATCCAGGTGTCCGACCTTCTGACCGAACTGGTTCAAACGTTGCCGGAATCCATTTTTATGTACGAAATGAACATGAGCCGCAACGCCGTCAATGAAAAAATCCAGCAGGAAGGGTCCGCCGAAGTCAAGCAGCGACTGGTCATTCGCAGACAGCTCAAACTCGTCCTGTGCGGATACGATCCGGAAAAAAGCGACGTTGCCGTGCAGGACTACGTGGGCGAACTGGGGAAGTCGCCGCTGCTGACGGAGCTTTTTGTTGAGATGAAGCCGTCGGCGCGGCAGCAGGGCGAGGTGGACGGCCGGCCCGCGATCTATTACGAAATCGATTGTGTTCTTCGGGAACAGGGATCATGACAAAATCAAATATCAAACTCGGTAAATATGCAATCGTCACCCTGGCGGTTTGGGCGGTCTGCGTCGTGGGGATCGGCGGGGGTTTTGTGCTGTTTTTTCAGCCGCAGAAAATCGAACGAACGCAGGTTCAAAAGCAGTTCTCTGAAAGTCAGGCGGAACTGGAAAAAGCCCAGTTGGCTGCTCAGGATCAGGCCAAAGAAAAAATGAAACGGCGGTGCGAAGAAACGAGCCGTTTAATCTCGGAGTTTTCAACAAAGCCCGACAAGATGACGGAGCTTGTTTTTCAAGTCGGCCAAATCGCCAACGACCTGCGCTTGACTGAATTTTCAAGTAAGAATGAAAAGCGGAAAGACCAGTCCACGGTCGAAAAGAGCAAAACGCTCGAAGAGGCCTGGCTGAATGTGGAGTTTTTTGCGACGTTTAACCAGTTTGCCGAGTTTATCAATCGACTGGAGCGTCATTGCCCCGTTGTATTTGTTGAGGAAGTTTCCTTTCGACGGGGAACAACAAAAGCGAAAGGTCACGCGGTGTCTTTACGGCTGTCATTTTTAGCCGAAAAAGATGCCGGTGACAAAAAGGTTGCCATGGCAGCCAATTAATCAAGTTGCCGCTGAGGATAAGCGGCTCAGGGAAAGACAGGAAGAAACAGTGAGAACCATTGCGATTACAAATCAAAAAGGCGGTTGCGGCAAGACCACGACATCGGTCAACTTGGCCGCCGCTCTGGCCCTGAAGGGCTATCGCACACTGTTGATCGATCTGGACCCGCAGGGCCATGCCACACTGGGCCTCGGGATCGTTCCGGAAAACCGAAAGCAAACGATCTATGACGTCATCGCCAATCCCAATGTCCTGCTGCAGAGCGTGCTGGTCCAGAGCAATATCCCCAAGTTGATTCTCGCGCCGAGCAACGTCCTGCTCTCCGGCGCCGAAGCGGCCCTGATGCAGATGACGGAACGTGAATACGTCCTGATGAAGCGGCTTGAGAAATACGAACGCTATTTTGATTATTGTATCATTGACTGCTCTCCGTCACTGAGCTTACTGACCCTGAACGCCCTGGATGCGGCCAACGAAGTGATTATTCCCGTGCAGACGCATTATTACTCGATAGAAGGGCTGAAACAAGTGCTTGAAACGCTGGATATTGTGCAAAATCGGTTTAATCCTCTGCTGCATATCCGAGGTATTCTGCTGACACTGGCAGAGCAGGGAACCGTTCTTTGTAAAGATATCGAGCAGCAGATGCGCGATTATTTTGGTGAGTTGATTTTGAAGACCATCATTCACAGGAACATCCGGCTGGCCGAGGCCCCCGGCGCGGGCGAGTCGATTATGACCTTTGCCCCGGCGAACCAGGCGGCAAAAGAATATATGCAATTAGCGGAAGAGATTTGCTATGAGAAAATCAGGATTACACAAACAGATTTCGTCAATATTTGATGGTGTTCCGGTGCCGAAGAATGACGGCCTGCCCGAAGAGGCGGATCCGTCTTCGGTGCTGATGCAGCCCGAGACGAAGGACATGACAGAACTCCAGGATTCGACGGAACCACAGGCCCAGCCGAATCCGGCGCCGGCATCAGAGCCGCCCCGGTCTCCACTGGTCAAACGGATGTCCGCGGACCCGTCAACGTGCGCCTCGGCGCCGGCGATCCAGGTGGATCGGCCCATGCCCCTGCCTAAATCTTCGATGATGACGGCAAAGACCGGCCCGAGCATTTCTTCTCAGGTCAAAAAGACGCTGTTTGGTTCAAGCAAAGGTCCCCTGGACGCCCGCCAGAAGAAAATGGCCGTACTTGTCGGAGTTCTTTGCGTTGTATTTGGCGGTGTCGTGTTCTTTTCGCTGGGCGGGGTAGGCCAAAGCAAGGCCGCGGCCGCCGATCCGACGGAAGGAGCGGTTGTCCAGAGCCAGGGGACACAAAAAAAGGTGCAGGATTGGACAAGTCCGCAGCCGCTGCCCGCGGACCTGCGCGATGCAACATCGATTGCCTCTAAAAAAACCGAATTGACAGAAAATCCTGTTGACAAAGGTTCAGATCCCGTCGATTTGGTGGTGAAGGGTATTGTATATAGTCAAAACAAACCTTCGGCCATCATTAACAATCAGATTATAACCGAAGGACAGACCATCAATGGCGCCACCATCGTCAGGATCACCAAAGACGCCGTCGAATTTAAATCCAATGATAAACAATGGACCCAACAGGTTCAGCGATAACAATAACAAATACTGCGATACGGATAAAAAGAAAGGAAAAGACAATGAAAACGACAGGAGCCCCAAGAGCGGTCGTCAGATATAGCATCGCGATAGTGTTGTGCCTGGTTGTGTTTGCATATGCCGAGGACGTCGTCAAGCCCGAACTGCTGACACCCGTTCAGCAGCGCATGCGACAGGAAATCAGTCTGGACTTTAAAGATACACCGATTGACGATGTTCTGATGATTATGTCAAAGCAGGCCGATGTGGATATTATTAAAAGCCCGGAAGTCACCGGCATGGTGACCGCGACATTAACGGATGTCCCCTTAGATGAGGCCTTGACCAATATTCTCGAATCGTATAATTATGCTTATATCACTACGGATAACATTGTTCGTGTTGTTCCCAAGGACCAGATTAACCTGGTTCAGGAAAAAACTGACAGCCGTGTTTTCCAAGTGACGTATACAAATGTTGAAGATGTTGAAAAGGCACTGAAGAACTTTATTTCAGACCGGGGTGCGATTGCTTCTAATCCCGGGACAGGCAACCTCATCGTGACAGATACCGAAAGCCGAGTCAAAGCGATCGCTTCCTTTATCGAACAGATCGACCGCGTCACTCCGCAGATTCTGGTTGAGGCGCAGATTTATGATATTTCTTCAACACATAATCTCGATTTAGGCGTGGAATGGCAGGCGCAGACACTGACGAATTTCGGCGCCGCTGCAACCAGTCAGGCCCTTGGCAACAACTACGGAACACTGGGTAATAATCTGGGTCCGAAAGCGGATACCGCTCTCGGCAGCGGATTTGCTTCAGGCATTTCAAAGGCCGATGCGAGCGGATTGTTCCGGGTCGGAGTCTTGAATGATCATTTCAGCATGGATGCGGTGTTGCACGCGGCAGAAGATAATGTCCGTGCTAAGTTGTTAGCCAATCCCCGCGTTTTGGTTTTAGACAACGAAATGGCTGAAATCAAAATCGTTGAAGAAATCCCTTATCAGGAATTAACCGAAAGTACCGAAGGGTCCGGTGCTGTCGGCACCACGGAGTTCAAAGAAGTTGGTGTTGAGCTTCGGGTTACGCCGCATCTGACACGGGATGGCCTGATCCATCTGAAATTGAATCCCAAATTCAGTACCGAAGTCGGCAGTGTCAATATTGTCAGCGGCGGCGATACCATCCCGCAGCCGATTGTGGCCACGCGTGAAACTTTCACCACTGCATTGATAAAGGACAAACAGACAGTCGTTATCGGCGGCCTGAAAAAGCAGGATAAGCTCCAGGAAATCAGCAAGGTTCCGTTGCTGGGAGACCTGCCATTGCTGGGCGAACTGTTCAGATTTGAAGGCGAAAGCACGGTTAACAGCGAACTGGTTGTATTCATTACGCCGCATTTGATCGAGCAGGCGACGCTAAACGCTGACGAGCAGCAGTTTCTGGCAAATTCCGTGTATACTAAACCAGTTGAGCCCGATACCAAGCGGGGAAATTAACAAACACAATTCAGCCCAAAAATATAAAAGGCCGGTGCTTCGCTTGAAACGCCGGCCTTTTTCTATTTGCCTTAGAATGAGCTTATAAACTTGCAACGACCTCTACACACCGTTGACACAGATCCGGGTGGTCGGCATTTTGTCCGACGCTCGGATAGAAGTTCCAGCAGCGCTCACATTTGGCGTAGGAGCTTGGGGCTGCAACTATCCAAGGCTCAACCTTTGGATGTTCGAGTTTGATCTCGCTTACGATACACAATGTCGCAAAGTTTTCAATCCCGAACTCATTTATAGTTTGACAAATTGCCGCATCATCTGCGTCAGCGTAAATAGTAACAACGGCCTCTTGGCTGCTTTTGATAACCTGTTCCGTTCGCAGCCCTTCCAATACCCTGAGTACTTCATCACGAAGTGCCATGATCTTATCCCATTTGGCTTCGTTGGCAGCCCCATCAATGGAGGGGTCAACTGTCGGCATCGAGG